>VFQU01000034.1_pt1 | contig 231216 bp, 191 predicted proteins | sample 3512311 | NCBI WGS metagenome assembly VFQU01 (sample SAMN10412377, study PRJNA504923) | tailings metagenome | isolation source: Relicate 3 Philex TSF3 active mining site | place: Philippines: Tuba, Benguet | collected 2017-08-29 | reverse complement strand
GGTAAAACCGTTATCGTAATACTGCTCGGTTGCGGATTAACACAACTTGGGGTTCCCGTTGTGGAAACACTAACAATGTTAATTACTGTATTGGCTGTCAAAGTAACATTCACCGTAGCTGTTCCTGAACCATTCAAAACTATCGTTTGATTCGCTTCACCGTTAATGTTATACGTTACTGTAGCATTCGGTGTACCTGTGAATGTTAATACCGTACTACCGTTTTCACAAATAGTCGTTGGACTCGCACTTACACTCGCTGTGGGTAAGGGTAAAACCGTTATCGTTACAGTTGAAGTTGCCGGTGGGCAAGTTGCAGAAGAAACCGTATAAGTAAAAACGTATGGACTTCCGCTTGAATTGAATGAAGAAATATTCAGAGTACCCAAATGACCATTGGTAGTGGGTACCGGACCTGACCAAACTCCATTACTTTCAGGGTTTCCTCCTAACAAATCAAATAAATTAAAAGGAGCTACAGAACTAACCTGATCAATACAATAATTAAGCTGCTGGCTTATTCCTGCATTGTTCGGCTCTGCAAAAGAAACCGTAACAGGAAATCTACTAATACTAAAACACGGAGAGTCGAACGATTCTGCATAATATGTCTGTCCGTTAACTAATGGAGTCGTACTACTTATTGGAAAACCAGAAGTAGAAGTTGTAAACCAAGAAATATTAGGACCAATTGCTGTAAGATTTGCAACTGTTGGTGGTGGCTGAGAACAAAAAACTTGTGTAGCACTTCCTGTTGGCGGAGGAACTATTTTAATTTCGACCAAGATACCAGTTCTTAATGTTTCGCAACCTGTGTTAGGATTTGTTTGACTTGCATAATATATTCCATTAGAAATACTTGTCCCCGCAGGCAAAGCTGATCCACTAGAGGCTGAAGTATACCATCTTATATTATTACCAACAACAAACGGATTTAAATCTTCAATCGTCGATTCCTTACACAAGGTAGTTCCGGCGAGAAACGCAAAAGGTCTTGAGTAAATCGTGACCACAACAACCTGACGAGAGCCACACAACCCTGTATTATCATCTGCATAATAATCTTCTCCTGTCTCTAAAGGTGTTGAAAAAGATAAAGGAGTCGTTGAAGAAGCTGTCGCATACCACCGAATTCCTCCCCCATTATCTGTTGCTTGAAGACTAGCAACCGTTGGCGACTGAGAATCACAAAAAGATTGATTTGAATTGACAACTGTAGGACATTGAGAATAAACTTGATTAGAAAATCCAATCAAAAAAATGACTATAAATAATTGGAGCAGTATATTCTTTGTAAGGGTAAAAATCCTCATAAGCAATTCGGTTAGGAATATTTTACTCGAAAATATAATATAAGTAAAAACTTCCAATAAAAACCAATCTCTTGGCTTTTATAACTGCTTTTAAATTTGTGGTTCTGTTATGAGTAAAATATCACAACTATATTACGCATATTTTGTTTTACAAAAAACGAGTTATTAAAATGTTATAAACAAATTAATAAACATTATCAACAAGATCAAAAATCAAGAACCACAACATAATCAAATGATAAACAATATTTTAAAAAAAATTTATACCAAAAAAAATAGTTATTAAAAATTTAATCTCAACAAGAAAAACAAAAAAATGTTGATAAGTTTTATCACAAAAGAGGATTATTCAAAATCAAAACAAGAAATAACTACTTAGAATTTATAAACTGTTTGTTTAGCTAATTCAAACTCTTCCGTTACTTCCTGAACAATATCTTTGACCGATTTTATTTCGTGAATTAAACCTGCAATCTGACCGATCTCTAATTCTCCTTCCACCAAATCTCCTTCAAACATTCCTCGTTTAGCTCTGGCACGTCCTAACAATGCTTTTAACTCATCAACTGTAGGGCATTTTGCGTATAAGTCTTGTAAATCGTTATAAAATTTATTTTTTATTAATCGAACAGGAGCTAGCTCTTTCAAAGTAACTAATGTATCACCTTCTTTAACTTCTAAAATTGTTTTTTTAAAATTGTCATGAGCAGAACTTTCAAAAGATGCCGCAAACCTTGATCCCATTTGCACTCCATCAGCACCAAGAACCATTGCTGCAAGCATTCCTTTTCCCGTTGCAATTCCTCCGGCCGCAATCAAAGGAATAGATATCTGTTCTTTTACCATTGGAATTAAGGTTAATGTTGTAGTTTCTTCTCTTCCATTATGACCACCAGCTTCAAAACCTTCGGCAACCACTGCATCAACTCCAGCCTCTTGGGCTTTTAAAGCAAATTTTGAACTGCTAACTACATGGACCACTATAATTCCGTGAGACTTTAAATGACTAGTCCAAGTTTTGGGATTTCCGGCAGAAGTAAAAACAATCTTTACATCCTCTTCAATTATTATTTGAATTATTTCTTCAATATTGGGATATAGCATTGGAACATTTACGCCAAATGGTTTATCGGTTGATTTTTTACACTTTTGAATGTGTTCTCTTAAAACATCCGGATACATCGAACCTGCACCAATCAAACCTAAACCTCCGGCATTACTCACAGCACTTGCCAATTTATATCCGCTATTCCAAATCATTCCGCCTTGAATAATTGGATATTTTATATTAAAAAGTTGTGTAATTTTATTCATTAATTCTTGATTATTTTACCTGTCTTTATATTGTCTTTAGCTTCTATTTTATAATAATAAATCCCTTTTTGTAATTCAGAAGTTGAAAAAGTGCCTTCATTTTGACGAACAACCGAATCAGAAATCTTCTGACCTAATGCATTAAAAAATTGCACTCTAATTTCAGTTGAGTCTTTTGGAAATACAATAAATAACTTGTCTTTTACGGGATTCGGATATAACAGAAACTGTGCTTTATCATTTTCAGAAATAGAAAGCTGTGCTAAATTCAACGCTTGCTGAAAATCGGGAATTCCATAACCAAACTGAGGTGTTGGATTTGAAAATCTATCCGCCGATTGACGAATAAAATCCACAACCTGCTGGTTAGTTGCCCAAGGTATTGCTTGCCAAAAACTAGCAACCATTCCGGCTATAATTGGGCCAGAAAATGACGTTCCACTAGAACCATTTGCTACCGAACCTGTTGTTGTTGAAAAATAAGGATTTTGTCCTTGTGCCATAACATCGGGTTTTATTCTCCCATCGAATGTTGGACCAATAGAACTGAAAGTAGCATAAGTTTCATCAAACTTTACTGCTCCAACGGTTAATGTATTTATAGCATCAGCCGGTGTTGAAATATTTGGATTAGCTCCAGCTCCGGAATTTCCGGCACTGGTTACACATATCATTCCTCGACTAAAAGCAATGTCGGCACCACGAGAAATAAATGATGTTACACCATTCATGTCTTGATAAGTATAACTATAATTTGGATTACTATAAGTAAAATATCCTAAGGAAGTGTTGATTATATCAACTCCTAAACTATCTGCCAATTCTGCTGCTTCCACCCAATAGCTTTCTTCAACAGGATTTTCATCAGCACCATCTTCTGTAATAAACAAATAATAACTTGCATCCGGAGCTGTTCCAACCAATTGATTCTCGACAAATCCACCCATAGTTGACAAAACCATTGTACCATGGGAATTTGCTGTATAAAAATTATCATTTCGGGCAACAAAATTATACCCGCCTAAAATTTGATTGTTATCTCGTAAACGTTGAAATGAAGAAGCTGTATTTACTCCGGGAAATCCGGCATCCATAACCGCAATTATTTTGCCTGAACCGGTATAACTCTGTTGATGAAGCAAATGTCCATTTAACATTTGAATTTGATTGGATGAATTTCCATAGGCAAAATTTTCCTGAACATCCAATTGCTTATTTACAGTATTAATAACATTGGACTGACTTATTCTACCTGCTATATTTAGGTTTCTGTTAGCAAATTGAATTCTATCAACACAAGTCAAATCCGCTAAAGCATCAATAGCAGAAATCGAACCACGAACATGAACAGCATTCATCCATTTGGATTTGGCTTTTACCTCAATTTCCGGCGAAGCTATTATTTGATCAACATAAGGTTGATGAATTGCTACATCCAAAATATCTAAAGCAATTCCTTGATTAGTTCTTCTATCCAAAGCTCGTTGTGACAACATTTCCAACGGATTGTCCAGATAGAATTGAGCATCAGGTTTATCAACAAAATAAACCCACGCATCTTCTTGAGAAAAGATATTTTGTGATAAAAAAAATAGAAAGAGTAAAACGATTTTTTTCATAGCTTTCGTTTTGAAAGCACTAAATTACGAAATTACTCCAGAACCAACTAATTCGTCGTCTATATTCCATGCTACAAATTGACCTTCGGTTATTGCCGATTGTGGCTGTTCAAACGAAACGTACAATCCACTTTCAAATTGATATAATGTTGATTTTTGTAATTCTTGTCGGTAGCGAATTCGAGCTTTTACCTCTAATGTTTCACCATTTTTCAAAGCCAAATCTTCTCTAATCCAATGTGCTTCGTCGTTGTTTACTTTCAAAACATTTCTAAATAATCCTGGATGATTATGACCTTGACCAGTATAAATGGCGTTGGTTTCAATATCGGTAGCAATGATAAAAAGTGCTTCTTTGGTTCCGCCAACATTCAATCCTTTTCGTTGACCAATGGTAAAATAATGTGCACCTTGATGTTTGCCAACAGTTTTTCCGTTTTCCGGCAAATAGGCAATTGGTTTTGCGTCAAATTGCAATTTTTCTTCCAAAGAATTGAAAGTTGGTTTTGGCTGATTGTAGATTTCGTTGTCAGCATTTATCTCATAAATCAAACCGCCTTTTGGTTGTAATTTTTGTTGCAAAAACTCTGGCAAACGCACTTTTCCAATAAAACATAATCCTTGCGAATCACGTTTTTCGGCAGTAATTAAATCTAATTTAGAAGCAATTTCACGAACTTGAGGTTTGGTCAATTCACCAATTGGGAACAATGCTTTTGAAAGTTGCTCTTGTGATAATTGACATAAAAAATAGGATTGATCTTTGTTTCCATCAATTCCGGCAAGCAATTGATATACTTGATTTCCGGTTTTTTCAATCGTTCCTTTGCGGCAATAATGACCTGTTGCCACATAATCGGCACCAAGACTTAAAGCAATCTTCATGAAAACGTCAAATTTGATTTCGCGATTACATAATACATCAGGATTTGGAGTTCTCCCTTTTTCATATTCGCTAAACATATAATCTACGATTTTCTCTTTGTATTGTTCGCTCAAATCAACGGTTTGAAACGGAATTCCGAGTTTTTCGGCGACTAATAAAGCATCGTTACTGTCTTCGAGCCAAGGACACTCGTTGGAAATCGTAACCGAATCATCGTGCCAATTCTTCATAAAAAGTCCAATAACTTCATAGCCTTGTTCTTTTAACAAATAAGCCGCAACACTTGAATCAACACCTCCAGAAAGCCCAACAACAACTCGTTTCATTTTACTTCAAAAAATTTTAATTTCATTCCATTCGACCTTTGGTCTCGGGTGATGCAAAATTACTCTAATTATTAGTTTCCTTCTAAAGGTTTAACTCTTTTTTCAAACTTCTTGGATTTCTTACCCATGTTAACATCAATCAAATTACCCGTTTTATTATCTGTAATTTTCCAGATGCCAACTTTTTTCCCATTTTTAAAAACTCCTTGTGATACTACTTTATTTGTTGCTACTCTAAAAATGGCTTCTCCATCGTATTGTCCATTTTTATAGAAACTTTCCTCAAGAATAACTCCATTTTCGGCATAGTTCTTATACGGCCCGTCTTTTATTCCGTTCTTATAAGTAGTTTCTTCCGCAATTCTACCGCTATTATAAAAAACCTTTCTAACACCTTCGAGTTTTCCGTTTTTGTAGTTTTCTAAAGTCATTATTTGTGGTGAATTCAAATGATAATATTTCCATTCTCCTTCAAATTGTTTATTAACAACTTTACCTTCACTCACTTTATTACTTTTTTGATTGTAAAAAATAACATAGCATGAGTTATCCTTTGGATTAAATTCTCTCGTTGCAATAACAGTTCCGGCTTGAGTATCATCAAAATACTTAAACATTCCAACTTCTTTTCCATGCTCAAAAGTTCCTTCATATCGAGGACGCTTTGATTCCTCATGAACACCTTTCCACAAACCGTGTCTTTTTCCTTTTTCGTCAAACTTGTTGTTGTCCTGCGCAAAAGAAAATGAACTTATTAAAAGCAAAATAATTATATGTTTCATCGTATGTTTTTTATATATAACGGTAAAAGTTAATTTTTAGTACACAAAAATAATTCCAATTCTCATTTTTTTATGTTCCGAGTTCTTTTGCTCTATCATTTGCTGCTTTTACACCTTTGATAATATCATTTTTAAGATTTCCTAATTCAAATTCCAACAAAGCTCTTTCGGTTGTTCCTCCTTTTGATGCTACTTTTTTTATCCATTCTTCATTAGATAATGAATAACTATTTTGGATAGAAACGGAACCCATAAATGTTTGATTAACTAAAAGTTCTGCTTCCGATTCGTTAAAACCTAAATCTACAGCCGCTTTTATCATCGATTGCATAAAATAGAAAACATAAGCTGGTCCACTTCCTGAAATGGCTGTTGCGGCATCGATTAAATTTTCGTTTTCAACATAAACTGATTTTCCTGTTGTATTGATTAAATTCTGAATAATAAAAAGTTCTTTTCTATCCACATTTGCCGAAGCGGTAAAAACGGTCATTCCCATCCCTATTTGTGTTGGAATATTTGGCATAGAACGAACAACTTTTGAACAAGATAATTGCTGTTCCAAAGATTTTAAAGTAATTCCTGCCATTACTGAAAATATAATTTGTCCATCATTCAAAAAAGGTTTGATTGACGTTGCCATTATTAAAAAATCTTGTGGTTTTACTGCAAGAATGACTATATCAAAACCGCTAATTCGTTCAGACGGATTTGTAAAAAAATTAGATTTTGGAATTATCGTTTCAATAGAAGCAAAATCATTTCTAACCAAAACAAAAATATCTTCCGGTTTTATGAAACGGGAACTAATAAAACTATTTGCATAGGTTTTTCCCATATTACCATAGCCAACAATTAAAACTTTCATAAACATCAAATAAAAAACTCTGCTTAAAGATAAACTTTTGGGCAGAGTTTTTAAAATTATGTTCTGAAAAATTATTTCTTCTTATTCTGTGCTGCTTTTTGAGCTTCAGCTTGTTCCATCATTTCTCTCATTTTTCTCTGGAACTTACTTTCTGTTTTTGGTTTTGTCTTATTCTCTTGAATTTGAGCGTGAATTTTGTCGCTATCAATAAAATATTTTTTGATAACTAACATAATTCCGATGGTAATCAAGTTAGATATAAAGTTATACAAACTCAATCCTGAACCATAGTTGTTAAAGAACAACAACATCATGATTGGTGAAAGATAAATCATAATTTTCATGATTTTACCCATATCCGGCATTCCTTCTTGTGGTGGTTGCGCCATAGCTTGGTCGCCCGAAGTCATCTTCATGTAAAAGAAAATAGCAACTGCTGCCAAAATTGGAAACAAACTCACGTGATCACCATATACCGGAATTCTAAATGGTAATTTGAAAATTTCGTCAAAAGAAGATAAATCGTCAGCCCAAAGGAAGCTCTTTTGTCTTAATTCAATTGCCGATGGAAAAAACTGAAACGATGCGTACATAAATGGAATTTGTATCAAAGCAGGAATACATCCAGCCATTGGGTTTACTCCGGCTTTATTATACAACTTCATGGTTTCTTGTTGTTTTTTCATTGGATCTTTGCCAAATTTTTCATTCAACTCCATGATTTCAGGACGCAATACTTTCATTTTTGCTTGAGACAAAAATGATTTAAATGTAATTGGCGACATGGCAATTTTTATCAAAATCGTAAAAATGATAATCGCTATACCCAATCCCATAAATGAACTCAATAATCCAAATAATGGCACAAAAATGAATTTATTTATCCATCCGAAAATTCCCCAACCTAAAGGAATGATTTCGTCCAAATTTCTATCATAATTGTTTAAAATTCTATAATCTGCCGGTCCATAATACCAATTCATTTTATAATCCAACTCTCCATTTGTAAATGCTAAAGCCGACGAAGTTTTAAATTCTTTAGTAAAACCATTCTCAGGTGTATCGTCTGTTGCTACATCTTTTGAATGTAAAGTTGCTTTTTCAAATGGTGTTTTAGTCAATAAAATAGACGTAAAAAAATGCTGCTTATAAGCGATATAAGTTACATTATCCGGTGTTTCCTCTTTATCTTTACCTTGTCCTACATAATCGTCTTTTCCGTTTTCATATTCAAATACAATCTCGGTATAACGATTTTCATACGAAACACTTTTTTCACTTCTATAAGCTTTGAAATCCCACTGAAAATCAACAGGCTTAACAGTATTTAAAACCGAATTTAATCCTTGAGAACGAACATCAAAATCAAGCATGTAATCATCCGGTTTCAAGACGTACTTGTACTCTAAAAACGAATTTTCTCCTGCTTTTAATTTCATGGAAAGAACTTGCTTCCCATCAACTTTAGAAAGTTCAGGTGTAAAAAACAAGTCTTTTGTGTTTAAAACACGATTGTCTTTTGTATGTAACTGAAGATTAAAATTGGCATTATTATCTTTAATTAATTGGACTAATTTGCCTGAATTTTTATCAAACTTTTTGAAGTTTTTCAAAGTCGCTTCTGCAATATAACCACCTTTATTAGCAATTTTTAATACTACTAATTCGTTTTCAAGTGTCGTAAATTCTTCTTTTGCCGAAGGTAATGTTGCCGAATAAGCAAATACGCCTAAATTTCCTTGAAGTTTTTTCAGTTTTGCAGTATCACTTACTGAAGTATCTTTAATCGTTTCAACAATATCTTTTGCCGCTACTTGTTTGGCTTTTTGTTGCTTTTCAATCTTTTCCTTTTGAGCTTTTTCTTGTTGTTCTTTTAGTTCTGTTTCTCTGTTGTTACTCATCATCCAAAAGATGATAATAAAAATCAAAGCAAAACCAATCAGTGAATTAAAATCAAGTTTCTTTTTTTCCATTTATTTACTTTTTTTCATCAGAAGCAACAAAAGATAATTTGTTACATTCTTTATTTTCTATGTTTTACCATTGCGGCCACAAAACTAACAAAAATAGGATGCGGATTTGCAACTGTACTTTTATATTCGGGATGATATTGAACTCCTATAAAAAACGGATGATTTTCCAATTCGATAATTTCCACCAAACCAGTATCCGGATTTGTTCCTGAAGCTTTCAATCCGGCATCTTCTAGCTGTTTTCTATATTCATTATTAAATTCATAGCGATGACGATGACGCTCCTGAATTTGTGATTTACCATATATTTTTTGTGCCAATGTATTTTCAGCAATATCACATTTCCAAGCACCAAGGCGCATTGTTCCGCCTTTGTCTGTTATATCTTTTTGATCTTCCATTATAGAAATCACCGGATTTGGTGTTTCTTCATTCATTTCGGTTGAATTAGCTTCTTTTAATTTGACCACATTACGGGCATATTCAATTACTGCCATTTGCATTCCAAGGCAAATTCCAAAAAACGGAATGTTATTTTCACGGGCATAACGAACCGTTTCTATTTTTCCTTCAATTCCACGACCGCCAAATCCAGGAGCAACTAATATGCCATCCAAATTTTTCAATTGCTCTTCTGCCGAATTGGCATCTAAATATTCTGAATGAATAGAAATTACATTCACTTTTGTCTGATTTGCCGCGCCGGCATGGATAAAAGCCTCCAAAATTGACTTATAAGAATCTTGTAATTCTACATATTTTCCAACCAAACCAACATTAACCGTTTGTTTCGGATGTTTTAATCGATGAAGAAAAGTATTCCAGTTTTTTAAATCGGGTAAAGCTTTTTTCGGGAGATTTAATTTTTTCAAAGCCACAACGTCCAAACCTTCCTGAAGCATCAAGTTTGGCACTTCATAAATCGTTGAAGCATCAATCGATTGAATTACAGCTTCACGTTTTACATTACAAAATAAGGCTAACTTTTGACGTAAATCATCCGATAGTTCATGCTCGGTTCTGCAAACCAAAATATCGGCTTTAATTCCGCTTTCCATTAAGGTTTTTACAGAATGCTGAGTTGGTTTTGTTTTCAATTCGCCAGCTGCCGAAAGATATGGAATAAGCGTTAAATGAATTACAATACTATTTCCTTCTCCAAGTTCCCAAACTAATTGACGAACCGATTCTATATAAGGTAACGATTCAATATCACCAACCGTTCCGCCGATTTCTGTAATTACAATATCAAAATCACCCGATTTACCGAGTAATTGCATTCTTTCCTTAATTTCATTGGTAATATGTGGAACAACTTGAACTGTTTTTCCAAGAAATTCACCTCTTCGTTCTTTTTCAATAACCGAAAGATAAACTCTTCCGGTAGTTACATTATTTGCTTGAGAAGTAGGAACATTCAAAAAACGTTCATAATGACCTAAATCCAAATCGGTTTCCGCACCATCATCAGTAACAAAACATTCGCCATGTTCATACGGATTCAAAGTTCCCGGATCAACGTTGATATAAGGATCAAATTTTTGAATGGTCGTTCGATAACCTCTAGCTTGCAATAATTTTGCTAACGAAGCTGCAATGATTCCTTTCCCTAAAGAAGAAGTCACACCGCCGGTAACAAAAATGTATTTTGTTGAATTCATTGTTTAGTTGTGTGTTGTGTTGTTGTAAAAATTGGGGCAAAAGTACGATTTAATTTGAAGATTTTAGAATTTGAAGATTTGAAAATTTTTATTTTTTAGAATTGAGGAAACACAATTATTACATCTTCAAGTTTTCAAATCATTACGTTTTCAAATTGGCTTTGGATATTGCTTTTTGATGTTACGAATCAAATCCTCAAGTCCATTTAATTTAAGTTCATAAACGAGTTTGAGTTGCTCGCCAAGCTGTCCTTTAGGAAGTCGATTATTTTGAAGCCAAACCAAATAATATTCAGGCAAATCGATGAGATATTTCCCTTCATATTTACCATAAGGCATTTTGGTATACGCCAATTTGATAAGTAATTTTTGATGTTCGTCCAAAGTCGAAAGTCTTAAAGTCCAAAATTTCCACAAAATCAAAGCTCTATGACTTTTGACCTTATGCCATTTGACTAATTTTATTTCCAATTAAAGGTCACTTCTTTTTCTATATCAGGATGCAAACTCAAGAAAACCGGACAAGTCATGGCACTTCTTTCCAAGATTATCTTATTTTTTTCGGTAGTTTCAACGGACATATTCAAACTAACCACAATTTTTGCAATTTTTCTGGGTTCAGCTTGCATTATCTTAGTCACTTCAACGGTAGAATCTTTTAACTCTAAATTCAAATCTCTCGATTTAATTGCCATTATCGAAACCATGCAACTTCCTAAAGCGGTTGCCACTAAATCGGTTGGCGAAAAAGCTTCACCTTTCCCGTGATTATCAGTTGGTGCATCAGTTAGTATTTCTGTTCCTGATTGAAGATGAATACAAATAGTTCGTAATTCTCCTTGATAGGTAATTTTTGAAGTTGGCATTATTGCGCTTGTTTTATGGATAAATCGGTGTCATAATACAAAATGTAAACACCTTTATTTCTGTAACTTCCATCTTGATCCATTACATAATCAAATTTACTTTCGATTTGTTCTGTTGCTGAACCTTGAGCAGTCTCTTCAAACGATTTATCCTGAGATAAACGTAACAAAGTATCAAAAGTCACATCAAAACCCCGAATAGCATATTGATTAGGTAAAATTTTATTGATTTTCTTGTAATTATTTTCAAAAGAAATCACTTCAGGTGTTTCATTTGTTTTTGAAAGTGATGGATATAATAAGTTCAGTTTAGTTAATCTGTTCAAAGGTATTTCTTCGAAATCCAGTGTTTCATTTTGTTCCAAAACCACCATTTGAATTTGATAATTTCTTTGGGCATTTATCATTGCTGCTGTTGAAGACAAAATCAATCCGGTCTTTTCAGTCGCAACTACAACATAATTTATTTTATCTTTATTTAATTTCACAAATAAACTATCTGAAACCAACGTTCCTTTATCAGAAAGACCTACTATTTTTACATCTTTCTGTTCACCATTCAGATATTGAATAACACTTCCTTTTTTAGCATCAACTATTGCCACAATATTTCCGTTTTTGGAACGCATAAAATCAAAAATTGCTGTTCTCATGTGTTCTGAAGACGGCATCGTTTGGTAAAGATTTTTATAACCTTTGCCCATTTCTTTTGATAAAGGAGAAATTACCGGCGTATTATAACTTTCTAAAAGTTCAGCTAATTTTTCTACATTATTTTGATAAAATGGTCCAATAACAGCATCGGCATTCATTAAATTATTTTGTTGAATAACAGTCGCAACAGCAGAAGTATTTTTAGTTTCCTGAGAATCAAAAATACTTATATCAACATTTAGTCCCAAAACTTTTGCCGAATCAATAGCCATTAAAGCTCCTGAGTAAAAATCTAAAGTCATATTTAGAAATTTATCTTTCTTCAAACGTGCTTGTGCTGAATTTACTGTGTCGCTTTCAATTTTTGAAATATTGAACGGCAGCAACATTACAAGCTGTTTTTTCTTATCAGATTGTAATGACTTTGACAAATCTGCTTGAGTTTTGACAATTTGCTTTGCTACAAGTTTCGCTTCTGTTTTTTCCTTCATCGGAACACGTAAAATCATTCCTAATTTTACTCCTTTTTTCAATTCAGGATTTAAATTGATTAATTCCTGTTCTGAAATATCATATTCTTTTGAAATACTGTAAATAGTTTCCTGTGGACGAACAACATATTCCTGGAGGTATTTTTTTGTAGAAACAGTTTCTTTTACTATTTCCGGTTTTGCCTTTGAAACAACCTGATTGTCATTTGTATTTCTTGTACCTGAAATCAAAAGCTTTGTTCCAACAGGAAAAGTATTTACAATTTGAGGATTTAAGCGTTCCAACTCTTCGATTGTTATTCCGTATTTTTTTGAAATTCCAAATTTTGTTTCTTTAGCTTCAATTGTATGATAAACAGCATTGGTATTTTCTTTGGCAACAGTTGGTTTTATAACTTCCTTTTGTTCTGATTTTACAATTTCTGTCGGCTTCGAAATTGGTTTTTCTACTGGTGGTTTTTGATAGTTTTCTTGACTAACAACTTCAGTAGGAATAACCACATTTTGACCAATTTTCAAACCATCTTTCAACAACTCTGCATTAGCATTTTTAATAGCATCAACCGAAACATTGTATTGTCTTGACAAACTAAAAAGTGTTTCTTTTGGTTGAACCAAATGAGTAGTTTGTTTTGTTTGCATTGGTTTTTGAACAGCAGTTGTTGTTCCAATACTTGACGGTGGAATTAATAAAACCGTATCTTGTTTAATTCCGTTTTGAGAATCCGGATTTAATCTAAAGATATCATATGGAGTTACATTATACTTTTGAGCGATAAGATTAACTGTATCGCCTTTAACAACAGTATGTTTAATATATTTTTCCTGTTTAGCGGCTGTTGTTACAGAAATACACAACAATACCATAAGTAGTGAAAAAAGTATTCTGCTTTTCATATACTTGAAATTTAGAATTAGCATTCTATTGTTATTTTGAGTTAAATTTAATTTTTTTGAATAACATTTGTCTTTAATAATCCATAAAATGCCAATTGTTCATTCAAAAGTAAGGATTTAAACTATAAAATTTAACAAAACTTACCAATTTATTCCGTTACCAAAATCTGTTCCAAAAAAATTACTCCCATTCAATTGTGGCAGGTGGTTTTGAGCTAATATCATAAACTACTCTATTCACACCTTTTACTTTATTAATAATTTCGTTGGAAATTTTCATTAAAAAATCATACGGTAAATGAACCCAATCTGCTGTCATTCCATCAGTTGATTCAACAGCACGTAACGCAACTACTTTTTCATAAGTGCGTTCGTCTCCCATTACTCCAACACTATTCACAGGTAACAGAATAGCTCCGGCTTGCCAAACTTTGTCATACAAACCGTGTTCTTTTAATCCGTTGATAAAAACAGCATCAACTTCTTGAAGAATCGACACTTTTTCCGGGGTAATATCTCCTAAAATTCGAATCGACAATCCCGGTCCCGGAAACGGATGTCTTCCTAATAATTCGTCATCAATTCCCAATGTTTTACCAACACGTCTTACTTCGTCTTTAAAAAGCATTCGCAATGGTTCAACTATTTGTAGTTTCATAAAATCGGGCAATCCGCCTACATTATGATGTGATTTTATCGTCGCACTTGGCCCTTTCACTGAAACTGATTCTATAACATCAGGATAAATTGTTCCTTGTGCCAACCATTTTACATCCTCAATTTTATGAGCTTCATCGTCAAAAACTTCAATAAAAACTCTTCCAATTGTTTTTCGTTTTAACTCAGGTTCTTCAATTCCGGCAAGTGCTGAAAGAAATCGTTCAGAAGCGTCAACTCCTTTTACATTCAAACCCATTCCTTTGTATTGGTTTAATACATTTTCGAATTCATTTTTTCGAAGTAAACCATTATTCACGAAAATGCAATATAAGTTTTCGCCTATCGCTTTGTTCAACAAAACGGCAGCAACTGTAGAATCTACTCCACCGGAAAGTCCTAAAACTACTTTATCATTCTTTACTTTCTCCTGAAGTTCTTTTATACAATCTTCTACAAAAGCATTTGGCGTAAAAGACTGTTCTACTTTGGCGATTTTAACCAAAAAGTTTTCCAAAATTTGCCTTCCATCAACTGAATGATATACTTCAGGATGAAACTGAATTGCATAAGTATCTTCACCTTCTATACGATAAGCAGCATTTTCCACATCTTTCGTACTTGCCAATCTCACTCCGTTAGCTGGCAAAGATTTAATTGTGTCACTGTGACTCATCCAAACTTGGCTATTTAAAGCTACTTCGTCAAGAAATTCCTCATCATCTTTTATAAAAGACAAGTTAGCTCTACCATATTCTCTAATGTTACTAGGAGCCACTTCACCTCCATTAAAATGAGCCAAATACTGCGCTCCGTAACACACTGCCAACAATGGTTTTTTTCCTCTAATTTGAGACAAATCAGGATGTGGTGCATCTTCTGCTCTAACAGAAAAAGGACTACCGGAAAGAATTACTGCTTTGTAAGATGATAAATCTTCAGGAAAATGATTGAACGGAAAAATTTCGCAGAATATATTCAATTCGCGAACGCGGCGAGCAATAAGTTGTGTGTATTGCGAACCGAAATCTAAGATAAGTACGTTGTGTTGCATACGAAAAGTTTATTAAACTTTTTAAGTTGTTGTTTGATAGTTAGTTGCTTTTCATCTATTTCTAATGAATTAAGAATGTTTAGTCATCATTAAAAATAAAAGCGCAAATGTACAATTAAATGGATGAAAAAAAGATTCTAAAAATAAATAAACAGACTAAAAATAATGTTTCTGAATTTTAAAAATCATACTTCTTGATAAGAATCCAGCATCTATATTTTATTTTCATATGATTAAAAATCAAAATTATATATTTGAAAATAAGCATATTAAAAGACAAAAAACATGTTTTGTATAGCAGAAGTATAGGTAAAAAAAATTGACTTTAACTTAAAAAATAAGAAATGTATAGTTTATGTAGCCTAAAATTATTGATACTGTAAAAAATAATATTTTAAATTAGCTAAAAATTAAAACTTATGACCAACTACTACTTTAAAAACATCAAATTAGTAACATTTATTTTCACATTAATGTTATCGCAATCTATCAGCGCACGATTTATTTCACCTGACAAGAATTTAAAAAATCTCGCTACTGAAACTTTAGCGTGTACAGAAAATTCGAGTGAAGCATCACAAGGCGCTTTTTCGACCGGCTACAATGTCTCTTTTGAAACTGTTGGCAACAATGTTGTTGTGACTTTTGAACTATTAGACACTGATAAAGTTGGTGTGATTGCTTACTTATGGAGACAAACTCCATTTGCAGAAACTGCAATGACCAACACATCCGGATTAACTTTTACTGCAACACTTACAGGTCAAACGATTGGTTCAACAATTACTTATGCTTGTAAATTTGCTTATGCAGGTGGTATGTCAGTAACAAAATATTTCAACTATGAAGTTGGAAACAACTGCAATGGTGGTGGCAACAACGATACAGAAGCTCCAACAAACTTTACAGCCAGCGTGGGAACAATCACTTCTACATCAGTTCAATTATTACTTAACGGAACCGATAATTCAGGTTCTGTTATATATAATGTAAGTTATGGTACAAATTCAGCTTCAACAAGCAGTGCTTCGGGTGTACAAAAATCATTAATTATTAACAATCTTACTCCTGAAACAACTTATACATTCAGTATCACAGCAAGTGATTTAGCAGGAAACAATGCCGCTAATAATCCAATTGTATTACAAGCTACAACCACTGCAGAAACAAACACCGAATGTTCAGGTACAAGTTCAGACGCATCTCAAGGCGCTTTTTCAACCGGATATACTTACAGTTTTCAAACAACCGGAACTGACGTAACTTTTACTTTTGAACTACTTGACACTGATAAAGTTGGCGTAATTGCTTACTTATGGCAACAAACTCCATTTGCAGAAACAGGAATGGATAATGTTTCCGGACTGACTTTTACTAAAACTCTTGGAGGTCAAACTCCCGGCGCAACAATCAGCTATGCTTGTAAATTTGCTTATGCCGGTGGTTTATCTGTTACAAAATTCTTCAACTACACTGTTGGAAATACTTGCTCTTTAGGTCTTGACAATAATGAAACCAATCAATCTATCAAATTATATCCAAATCCTGCCAAAAACTTCTTGAATATTGAAACAGGTTCTGTCCAGGTTTCTAAAGTAGAGCTCTACTCCATCCTAGGAAATAAAGTAGTCGAAACTACCGCTACCGAAACGATTAATATTGAGAATTTATCCCGTGGAATGTACTTGGCAAAAATTTATACTGACAACAATAAAATTGTAACCAAAAAACTTGTTGTTGAATAATTTTTTCTAAAATTATTTCAAATTACACCAAAAAAGCCGCAACATATCATTTGTTCGGCTTTTTTATTTTTTTATAATCCTGAAAGATAAAATTGACTTAAGCTAAATTAAAGCAAAAATGTCTTTCGGTATTCGGATTAGTTTCAATAAATTTGCGCCTTATTTTCTAAAAAATTGAAAAAAGAAATTGTCGTTATTACCGGTGGACCGGGAACAGGAAAAACTACCATCATCGATTCATTAATCGAGCAAGGTTATTCATGCTTCCCTGAAATTTCACGCCAAATAACATTGGAAGCAAAAAAGCAAGGAATCGAGCAACTGTTCTTAGAAAAACCTTTACTATTCAGCGAACTTCTTCTTGAAGGAAGAAAAAAACAATATCAAGGCGCAATTCAAGATCAATCTGAAATTGTTTTTTTGGACAGAGGAATTCCAGACATTTTAGCTTACATGCATTATATCGGCGACAGTTATCCTGCTTTTTTTGACGAATCATGTAAAGAACATCAATATTCAAAGATTTTTGTTTTACCACCATGGGAAGAAATCTATGAAAGTGATGAAGCTCGTTATGAGAATTTTGAACAGGCAAAATTGATTTTCAATCATCTGAAAGAAACGTATCAAAATTACAACTATGACTTAATTGAAGTTCCAAAAGGAACCGTAGAAGAACGCATTAAATTCATTTTGCATCATTTTATATAAATCATGTAATCTTTCCCAAATTCTCTCTTTGTAAAAAAATGTCTATTTTTGAAAAACAGAGAATACAAAAATGTCTAAATCACTAGAAATCCTAAAAAAATACTGGAAGCACGACTCTTTTAGAACATTACAAGAGAAAATTATCAATTCCGTTTTAGGCAAAAAAGACACATTGGCTTTACTTCCAACTGGTGGCGGAAAGTCTATTTGTTTTCAAGTTCCCGCTATGATTAATGATGGCTTGTGTTTGGTAGTTTCTCCTCTTATTGCACTAATGCGTGATCAAGTACAAAATCTGCAAAATAAAGGAATCAAAGCTATTGCTCTTACCGGTGGAATTGACGAAAACGAAATTATTGATTTATTGGACAATTGTCAGTTTGGAAATTATAAATTCCTCTACATTTCTCCCGAGCGATTACAGAATGAATGGATTTTAGACCGAATTAAAAACTTACCGCTAAACCTGATTGCTATTGATGAAGCACATTGCGTTTCACAATGGGGACATGATTTTCGTCCGGCATATTTAAAAATAAATCTGCTAAAAGAATTTTTTCCAAAGATTCCATTTTTAGCATTAACAGCATCAGCAACCGAAAGGGTTCAAAAAGATATTATTGAACAGTTAAAACTTGATAAACCGGCTTTGTTTTCCAAATCATTTGCTCGAGAAAATTTGGCTTACATGGTATTTGAAGCCGAAGACAAATTACATTTAGCTGAACAAATTCTTAGAAAAAACCCGCAACCTTCAATTATATATGTAACTACGAGAAAAGCCTGTACTGATATTGTTTCACAATTAAAAGCCATTGGATTTAATGCTACTTATTACCATGGCGGACTTCTACCAAAAGATAAAGAAAATCACATGAAGCTTTGGTTGGACGAAAAGGTTCAAATTATGGTTGCAACCAATGCTTTTGGAATGGGAATTGACAAACCTAATGTTAAAACAGTTATTCATTTACATTTACCTAATAACTTAGAAAACTATTATCAGGAAGCCGGACGTGCGGGACGTAATGGCGAAAAAGCATTCGCCGTCTTATTGGTGCATCCTTCAGATGTTTTACACGCCGAATCACAGTTTTTAAGCATTTTACCTGATAAAACGTTTTTAAATTTAGTTTACAGTAAACTTTGTAATTTTTTCAGAATTGGCTACGGAGAAGGAATTGACGAACAATTCAATTTTAATTTTCATCAATTTTGTATACAATATAATTTGCCTACACTAAAAACATACAATACTTTACAGTTTTTAGATAATCAAGGTATTTTATCTATTTCTCAAGAATTCTCGGAAAAAATCACCATGCAATTTATCATTCCTTCCAAAGAAGTAATACGTTACATGAGTTTACATCCTGATGATGAAGACATCATTTTAACGATTTTAAGAACTTATCCCGGAATTCACGATATACAGACATCACTTAATTCGCAATTAATAGCCAAAAAAGCCAGCGTTCCCGAATATAAAATCAATCTATTATTAGAGAAATTAAAAGAAAAAAATATCATAGAATATATTGCAAAAAAAAATGACACTTCAATTACCTTCAATGAAATTCGGGAAGATGAACGAACTATTAACCGCATCACAAAGCATCTGGAGTCGCAAAACAAGTTAAAAACCGAACAATTCCAAGCTGTTTTAAACTATATAAAAGACAAAAACACTTGCAAAAGCAGACTTTTATTAAGCTATTTTGGCGAAAATATTACTACTGACTGTGGTATTTGTTCTTATTGCATTCAAAAGAAAAAACCGGTAAAAGATACTTCCGGAATATCTGAAAAAATCATCGAGCTTTTAAAAATTCAAAGTTTCAATTCAAGAGATATTCAAAAACTAACCAAATTTCCTAAAGACGATGTTATCTTTGCATTACAAAATTTGATGGAAAATGAAAAAGTAATTATCCAGCCAAATAATTTGTATGCATTAAAAAAATAATATGGAAAAATTACGAATTGTATTCATGGGAACTCCAGAATTTGCTGTTGGAATTTTGGATACTATTATAAAAAACAATTATGACGTTGTTGGAGTCATAACTGCAGCAGACAAACCAGCCGGAAGAGGTCAAAAAGTAAAATATTCGGCTGTAAAAGAATATGCTTTAGCTAATAACTTAAATTTACTGCAACCTACAAACTTAAAAGACGAGAATTTTTTAGCCGAATTAAAAAATCTAAACGCAAATGTTCAAGTTGTTGTTGCTTTTAGAATGCTTCCGGAAGTAGTTTGGCGAATGCCGAAACTAGGCACATTCAATCTTCATGCATCACTTTTACCAAATTACCGTGGTGCTGCACCAATTAATTGGGCAATTATAAATGGAGAAACTAAAACAGGCGTTACTACTTTCTTTATTGATGATAAAATTGATACCGGCGCTATGATTTTGTCTAAAGAAATTGCAATCAATAAAAATGAAAATGCAGGAATGCTCCATGACAGATTAATGGAATTAGGAAGTAAAACTGTTGTAGATACATTATCTCTGATTGAAAAAGGGAATGTTACTACAGTCATTCAAAAAGACACTAATGACATTAAAACTGCTTATAAATTAAATAAAGAAAACTGTAAAATAGATTGGTCAAAAAGCGGAAAAGAAATCCATAACCTGATACGCGGACTTTCTCCTTATCCATGCGCTTGGTGTTTTTTCATAGATTCTAATGAAGAATGGAATGTAAAAATTTATGATGCTCGATTTGAAGAAGAAAACCACAACTTTCAAATCGGTAAAGTAATAGCGACTAAAAAAACATTAAAAGTTGCACTAGAAAATGGCTTCATTGAAATTTTGAGTTTACAATTTCCGGGCAAGAAAAAAATGAGTACATCTGAACTGTTAAACGGTATTCATTTTTCAGATGAAACACTTGTAAAATAAGGCATTGAAGTCTTTTTAGTTAAAAAAAACCGACAAACGACTATGGTTTATCAACAAAAAAACCAAGTTATCAACAAAAAGATCAAAAAAAGCTCAAAACACTTGCACAGTAAGGTATTCCTACTAAATTTGTTATCTTTAACTTAATGTTTAACCAACAATTAATAACTATTATTATGAACAAATCAGAATTAATCGATGCAATTGCAGCTGACGCTGGTATCACAAAAGCTGCTGCTAAATTAGCTTTAGAATCATTTTTAGGAAATGTAAGCGGAACTTTGAAAAAAGGTGGAAGAATTTCATTAGTAGGTTTCGGTTCTTGGTCAGTATCTAAAAGAGCTGCAAGAGAAGGAAGAAATCCACAAACTGGTAAAACTATCAAGATTGCTGCTAAAAATGTAGTTAAATTCAAAGCTGGTGCTGAATTAGACGGAGCAGTTAACTAATAATTAGTTCTACTTTACAATATCAAAACCACATCTTAAAAGATGTGGTTTTTTTTATTTCTTACAAAAAAATTAGCATTTTACAATTTTTCTTTATAGCTTTATTAAAATTTATCATCAATATGATTTCAGAAAAACTAAAAAAAGGATGCCTTTTGATAGCTGAGCCATCAATCATTGGTGACTTATCATTTAATCGTTCAGTAATTCTTTTGGCAGACCATAATGATGAAGGTTCAGTAGGTTTCATAATGAACAAACCTTTAAAATATAAGATCAGAGATTTGATTCCTGAAATTGACTCTGACATAAAAATTTATAATGGCGGACCTGTAGAACAAGACAATTTGTACTTCATACATAATATTCCGGATCTTATCCCTAATAGCATAGAAATTTCTAATGGAATTTATTGGGGTGGTGATTTTGAAACCACAAAAAATTTAATCAACAACGGAAGCATCAAGAAAAAAAATATTCGTTTCTTTTTAGGTTATTCAGGTTGGGGACAAAATCAATTGGAAGATGAAACAGAAGCCAATTCATGGATTTTATCCAAGAATATTTATGGCAATAAAATCCTCGGCAAAACCGGAAGTGGCTTTTGGAAAGAAAAAATCATTGAACTTGGCGGCGAATATCTTATTTGGTCTAATGCGCCTGAAAATCCAATATTGAATTAATTCTCAATCATTTCATTTATCTTTTCCACTAACTGAGACGAAAATTCAATCACAAATTCTTTTTTACGATATTTTGTTATAGGTTGAATTCCCTGAATAACATTAGTAACAAATAATTCATCGGCCTTTTGTAAATCAAATGGTGAGATAACTTCTTCCGAGAATTCGATATTAGGAAAATCTTTAATTAATCTGATAATTTGTTTTCTCATAATTCCGTTTAAACAACCTTCAGATATTGGAGGAGTGACTAACTTATTTCCTGTCAACATGAATAAGTTTCCTGAAACGGCTTCGACTACATTTTTTTTATCATTAACTAACAAACAAGAATCTAGCCCATTTTCATCAGCAAAAATAGCGGCAGTGATATTTAAAATTTTACTCGTCGTCTTTAATGTCGATAAAAGTTGAGCTGAGATATAACTATCCTTAAAAAGATCAACTTCAAAATTAGTACTTAATTTTTCATATTTTTTTGAAGATAAAGGAAGAGCTTCGATAAGATATGATACTATATTTTCCTTAGGCAAATAGAATCCACCATCATTTCTAAAAACAGTAACCCTTACTCTGGCCGAGTCACTTAATGCAAGAGCATCTGTTAACATAATAATCTGTTGTTCAAAATATTCCAAAGTAAAATTCATTGGAATTTTCATTCTTACAATTCTCATGGATGCCATTAATCGGAAATAATGATCTTCCAGAAAAAGCACTTTTCTATTAACTACCTTTACGGTTTCAAAAACCCCATCACCATAAAGAAATGAACGATTTACTGAATTTACGGTTAGCGTATTCTCTTGTAGAATTCCATTAAAATTAATCATAAAAAATCCCATATTGCTTTTAGAACAATACGGGAGCAAATATACTTTATAAAATAGAATTAATTAGAACCTATTACATGTTTCAAATCCGAAATTTGATTTTCCCAAAGCAATTTTGCTTCTAGTATTTCGTCTTCATATGCAAAATCAACAACCATCAATGAAACATCTTTGGTGATTTCATCTTCCAAAATGCGAAGTTCAAAATAAAAATCGGTATCTTTTTTATCTTCATCTACCCATTTGAATTTTACTTTTTCACCTGTTTTTTTGGATGCTAATCGAGCATTTTCTTCTGCATCATCCCAAATAAAAGTAAAAAATTCACCTCTAGAGTTCACATTATCAGCAAACCACTCCTGTAATCCGGATGGCGTAGATATATATTGATAAAGTAATTGTGGTGATGAGTTTATAGGAAACTCAAGTTCATATCGTATTTTGTTTTCCATAACCAGAAAATTTTTGGAAATATATAGAATATAAAATCAAAAAAAAAACGTTTTTTAAAAATAAAAAAAATAAGCAATATATGTTTGCAACCTTTAATTTTAATTTTATATTTGCACCCGCATTCAGGGAATGTTATTTATTGGCGAGGTAGCTCAGTTGGTTAGAGCGCAGGATTCATAACCCTGAGGTCGAGAGTTCAAATCTCTCTCTCGCTACAGATAAAAAGGTTTGGAAATTTTCCAAGCCTTTTTTTATTCTCTTTTTTCTCGATATTTCTTAAAAATCTGATTCTCAAGTATCCTTTTTCCTTCTACTTACACATCTAATCATTATTTTAATTATTAATTTTTGTAGTCTTTATTCTATTGTTTTTTTAATTTTTATGCATTTCATCGATTTTTTAATGCATTTTATCGATATTTAAAACACTTATATTAGTTTTGGATTGTCAATAAAAAATATACGAATTCATTCTTGAAATACCGCAAATTTTTTTAAGTCATGAAAAAACTACTACAAGAATTAAAAAAGAGTAAATTATTAATTATATTACTACTTATCAGTAGTATAGTTTATTCACAAGAAATAGAAATCCGTGGATTAGGAAATAATGTAATTAACGATAATGACAATAGTCCGAGAACTGCTGACGGAACAGACTTTGGTTCTGCAGATATTGACGCAGAGACTATTTCAATGACTTACACCATAAGAAATACTGCTCCGGGAAATCTAAACTTAACTGGTAGTCCAAGAGTTATAATTAATGGAGCACATGCAGCAGATTTTACAGTAACAGCGATACCTTCAAGCCCAATTGCTAACGGAAATAGCACCACATTTGAAATAACTTTTAATCCAAGTGCTTTAGGTGTACGAAATGCTGAAATTTCTATTGCAAATAACGATTCTAATGAAAATCCATACAATTTTTCAATAAGAGGAACCGGAACAAACAGAGAAATTGATGTTCTTGGCAATTCTATATCTATAGCAAACGGAGACACTACACCTTCAATAGATGATTGGACATTTTTTGGCAGCATGGATGTTACTACCGGGACAATTACTCGAACATTTACCATAAGAAACACAGGAACAGCAAACTTAACAATTTCAAATCCTACAATTTCGGGAGTAGATTCTTCTGATTTTACAGTAACTACAAATCCAAGTTCTACAACAATTGGTTCTAATGCTTCAAGGACATTTGTAATTACTTTTAATCCAAGTGCAAGCGGTCTTAGAAATGCACTTGTTACAATTAACAATAATGATTTTGATGAAAACCCATATACATTTCATATTCAAGGAGAAGGTACAAATGCTGAAATAAACATCAAAGGAAATGATATTACTATTGCTGACAATGACACATCTCCTGCCTTAAATGATGGAACAGACTTTGGAAATGCAGATATCTTTTATGAAACAAAATCACAAACATTTATTATCGAAAACTTAGGAACAACTCCTTTAATCATTTCTAATCCAACTATTACAGGAGCTCACGCATCAGAATTTGAAATCACAACCTATCCTGCTACACTTACAATTGCTCCTGGAAGTAGTACTAGTTTTGTTGTCACATTTAATCCTGCTGCTATAAGTACACGAAGTGCTGTAATAAATATTACAAACAATGATGGAAATGAAAATCCATACAACTTTAATATAAGAGGAAATGGTACAAATCCTGAAATAAATATTAAAGGAAACGGGAACTCAATTGTTAATAACGACAACACTCCTTCTCTAAGCGATTGGACAGATTTTGGGAATGCAGCCTCTGGAAGTCAGACAGTAAGCCGAGTTTTTACCATTGAAAATCTAGGAACTACATCAATGACAATTACAAATCCAACGCTATCCGGCACAAATGCATCGGATTTTACAATTACATTAAACCCTTCAGGAACAACTTTTAATGGTGGTTCATCCAGAACATTTACCGTACGATTTAATCCTTCATCTCCCGGTATTAAAACAGCATTCATTACTATAACTAACAATGATTATGATGAAAACCCATATATTTTCGCTATTCAAGGAAACGGAACTGATGTTGAAATAAATGTAACAGGATTAGGAATTACTATCATCAATGGTGACACTACACCAAATATGAATGACGGAACTGATTTCAGCAGTATATTAATTCCTTCAAGTAATTCAACCCGAACATTCGTAATTCAAAATACAGGAACTACACCTTTAACAATATCTAATCCTACAATTACAGGCTTAGATGCTGCAGACTTTACCATTATTTCAAATCCTTCGCTAACCATCGCAGGAAATAGTAGTACTTCATTTACCATACGATTCTCAACAAATACTTTGGGACAAAAAAATGCAACAATATCAATTATAAATGACGATATAGATGAAAATCCTTTTGTATTCAATATTCATGGATATGGAGATATTGATACTGACGGAGATGGGATTTTAAACAACATTGATGAAGATGATGATAACGATGGTATTACTGATGTTATTGAATGTAGCACTTGTTTAAGCGATCCTTTTAGAAACGGAAGCTTTGAAACACCTGTAATCGCAGCTTCAAGCTATGCTATCCTCCCTACAACCAGTGTTCCCGGATGGCAAACTAGTGCTGAGAATTTTATAGAAATATGGAGTTCCGGATTTAATGGAGTTCCGGCTGCTGCTGGAAATCAATTCGCTGAACTTAATGCCAATATTCCCGGAATATTATATCAAACATTTTGTTTGAACGGTTCTGGAGGAACTATCAATTGGTCTATCAAACATAGAGGTCGCGGTGGTGTTGATCAAGCCTTTGTAAAATTTGGTCCAACATTAGCCGGTGCTATTGCCTCTTCTCCAATTGTAACTATGGTTGACGGAACATCAGCTTGGGGAGTTTACTCCGGTGTGTACAACATTCCTGTAGGACAAACTCAAATTGTCTTAACATTTCAAGCAGGTTATACCGGATCAGGCAGCGCTTCAATAGGAAATTTTATAGATGATGTCCAAATTGTAATCAATCAAAATTGTATTGACTCCGATGGTGACGGAATTGCTGATCTTCTTGACTTAGATGATGACAACGATGGCATTCCTGACATTGAAGAAGCTGGTTTCAAAGCCTACAGTAATAATAAATCAACCATGGACATGAGTAGTTCTGCTACTTGGATAGATGCTAATGGTAATGGAATCAATGATTATATTGATGCTATGATTGCCAATGGAACTTACATTATACGAAACACTGATGGCGACTCAAGACCCGACCATTTAGATTTAGACAGCGACAATGATAGTATTTTTGATGTTGATGAAGCTGGTTTATTTAATGGCGATGGTGATATCAATGGTGATGGTGTTGGAGATTTGTTAGACTCAGATGGTGATGGAATATTAGACCTTTATGATAATTATGTCGGATTTGGAACAAATAACAGAGCCTATGCTCAAGATACGGATGGTGATGGCATTGAAGATTTTAGAGAATTAGATTCTAATAACGATGGTATTTATGATATAGCAGGTACTTTATATGCTAATTTGGACGCTAATAATGACGGATTAATTGACGGAACTACTGATAATGATAGAGATGGTATCATGGATGCTTTTGATACTGATACTACCAAAAGAGGTTCTCCACGCGACTTAAACAGAAAATTATATTTGGACTTTGACGGTAGAAATGATTATGCTGAAGACTCCTCAATATTAGGAGGATTATCAGAGGCTACACTAATGGCTTGGATTGACTTGAATAGTAGTTTTAATACTAACGGAGTAGTAGTTGGTCAAGATAAATTTCAAATAAGAGTTTTATCAACCAGAAGACTTAGAGCAACTGTAAACGGAAAAAATCTAGAGTCTACAACAGCATTAGATAGATCAAGATGGTATCATGTTGGAGCCGTTTTAGGAAATGGCATTTTGAAACTATATATCAACGGAGAGGTTGTCGCTACAAGAACATTAGACGAAGTAATTCAAGCCGATGCTACAAAATTAACACTCGGTAAAAACCCGGCAGGAATGAACATATTCTTTAAAGGAAAAATTGACGAAGTCAGAGTATTCAACACAGCATTAACTGACGAACAATTCCAAAGAATGGTTTATCAGGAAATTGAAAACAATGCATCAGAAGTAAGAGGTACTGTTGTGCCAAAAAACATCGGTTCACTTCCATTTGCTAATTTGTTGAGATATTACAGAATGGATACTTTCAAAGATGACATCATTGACAATTTAACAACTCCAACGGTTGATACCGGAACAGGAATGAAAATGTACAACCATAAAGTAATCAATTATCAACAAGCTCCAATGCCTTTTGTAACCGAAAGAACAGGAAATTTTGCAACAGCTGTGAATAATACTGCAAAAGATATACGAGGATTAGACATCATGGATCAAGATTGGTCAATTGTACAAGTAAAACACGACATTACAGAAACAGCAAACAATGTTGATTTAGCCATGTTTGTTGACTCAGGTGTAACCATAAAAATGAATAACGATACCAAAATACAAAATGATTGGTATTTAAAATTAGACGGGAAAATCGATCTTATTGGAAAATCTCAATTAGTTCAAACAGGAAATTCTGATCTTGTCGCAACAAGCACTGGTTTCATAGAAAGAGACCAACAAGGACAAACCAACAAATTCAACTATAATTATTGGTCATCACCTGTAAGTTCAATTAATAATACGACAATCAATCACGGTTATACCGTTGCCGGAGTAATGAAAGACGGAACAAATCCTGATGATATTAAAAATATTCAATGGACAACCGGATTAAATAGTTCTGTTGCTACTCCAATCAAACTAAGCAGTTACTGGATTTTTAAATATCAAAATTCAAGCAACAATTATTACAACTGGATTTCTGTTGGACAAAACGGTACATTACTTCCCGGACAAGGTTATACACTAAAAGGAAGTAGTGCCGCAACTCCTGAACAAAATTATACTTTTGTCGGAAAACCAAACAACGGAGACATTACAGCTACTGTTGGTTCTAACAACTTACTATTAGTTGGAAACCCTTATCCTTCTGCTATTGATGCTGATGAATTTATAAAAGACAATTTAGCTTCAACAACAGGTGTACTACAGTTTTGGGAACATTACAGTACAAATAATACGCACAATACTGCGGAATATCAAGGCGGATATGCTACCCGAACATTAGTCGGAGGAACAGCTCCGGTTGCTCCGGAAACAATTAGCGGACTTGGTTCCAGCTCAAAAGTTCCGGGAAGATTCATCCCTGTTGGTCAAGGATTCTTCGTTACCGGTTCAAGTACAGGAGGAAATTTAATATTCAAAAACACACAGCGTGCATTTATAAAAGAAAATAATGTTGATTCAAACACAATGTTCAGAACCAATTCTGCACCGGCTGAAAGTGTGATTCCTATTACTAATTCGGAAGATACAATAAGAGAAGGCGAAAAATTCATGAAATTAAAATTAGGTTACATTGCTAGTACTAACAGATATTACCGTCAAATTCTAATTGGTTTTATGAATGAATATGCCGATAGTAATATCAATCCGGGATATGATGCTGTTACTATGGAGGTAAATTCTAATGATATGTACTTTAAAAACGGAAATCACAAACTGAATATTCAAGGTGAAGGCTATTTTAATGTAAACAACATTTATCCTTTAGGCGTAAAAAATTCAGTTGCAGGAAACGTAAGTTTTGTAATTGACGAGAAAGAAAATTTCACTGATGATCAAAATATTTACATCTACGACAACAGTACAAACACCTATCATAACATTAGCCAAAATCCATTTACAATAAATCTTCCTGCCGGAACAGTTGAAAACAGATTCTCGCTCCGTTTTATGGATACCAATGCATTAGGTGTTGATGATAATCAGTTGGAGAGTGGAATTATCATTCTCCATAATAACAACAAAGATATTATTACAATAAAAAATCAATTATTGGAAACAACTGCAAAATCAGTTGGATTATATAATATGCTTGGTCAGCAAATTATAACTTGGGATATCGAAAAGCTTGACCAAACCAATATCGAACTGCCTGTAGCAAATGTGAGTACCGGAACTTATATCGTAAAAGTAATCACCGACAAAGGCAATCTGAGTAAGAAAATTTTAATTAAGTAGTTTTTTTATATTTTTTGACACCCCAAATCTAAAAAACCGTTTCAAAATGAAACGGTTTTTTTATATCTAAAACTTTTTAAGCCAATACCACAAGGGTTTACAGTAATTACTTTAGGGTTATTTAAAACCAAACCCTACTGATAAATCATCTATCAGGGTAATTGAATACTTCATTAGAATAATTAAGTATCCTCTTAGGGTAATTGAGTAACTCATTAGAGTTATTAAACGTCCCATCTAAAAAATATGCTTAAACACCAAACTATTTCAATCTCGCAACAAACTCTTCCAAAGAAACCTCAAATTGTTCACCCGAAACCAAATTCTTCACAGTAAATAAATCGCCGTTTATTCCTTTAACGATAAACGGAATAGTTCTTCTTTGTGCATGTTTAAATTGCTTGTCTTCTTTCGCTACATCAGGATACATTTCGGCTTTAATATTTTCTTTTCGTAAAGCTGTCACTACTTTCATGGACTCTAATGCTTGGCTTTCGCCTAAATTAAAAAACAAAACTTCTGTTGCAACAGAAACTGTTTCCGGAAACAAATTCAATTCTTCCAAAACCAAATAAATTCGGTCTAAACCAAACGAAATTCCAACGCCACTCATATTTTTCAACCCAAAAATTCCGGTCAAATCATCATAACGTCCACCACCGCCAATCGAACCCATTGCAACACCTTCGGGAGCTGAAACTTCAAAAATTGCTCCGGTGTAATAATTCAGTCCACGAGCCAAAGTTACATCCAAATCCAAATTAGCTTTTTGCAAACCAAGATTGATGACGTTTTCACAAATAAAACGAAGTTCTTCAATTCCTTTTTTTCCTTCTTCGGAAGAAGAAAGTAATGCGGAAAGTTTTTCTAACTTCTCTTGAATAGTTCCCGAAAAGTGAAACAACGGCTGTACTTTTTCCAACGCAGTTTCAGAAATTCCTTTTTCAAGCATTTCTTTTTTTACGCCTTCCTCGCCTATTTTGTCGAGTTTGTCCAAAGCCACCGTAAAATCAATCAATTTATCTGAAGCACCAATCACTTCAGCAATTCCGGATAATATTTTTCGGTTATTGATTTTAATCGTAACGCCATTCAAACCTAAAGTTGCAAAAACCGAATCGTATAATTGTACCAATTCCACTTCTTGCCAAAGCGAAGTGGAACCAACCACATCAGCATCACATTGATAAAATTCTCTAAATCTTCCTTTTTGCGGACGATCTGCACGCCAAACCGGCTGAATTTGATATCGCTTAAACGGAAACTCAATTTCATTTTGATGTTGCACCACATAGCGCGCAAACGGAACAGTTAAATCATAACGAAGCGCTTTTTCGGAGATTTTGGAAGTTATTTTTTTAGAATTTTTCTCTGCTAATTCTTCTTCTGAAATTTTTTCTAGAAAATCTCCCGAATTCAATATCTTAAAAATCAAACGATCGCCTTCTTCTCCATATTTTCCCATTAAGGTTTCGGAGTTCTCAAACGTTGGCGTTTCTATCGGCTGATAACCAAACTTCTCAAAATGCGAACGCATTACCGACATGATATAATTACGTTTTGAAACCTCAACCGGTGAAAAATCTCTTGTGCCTTTTGGAATACTTGGTTTTTGTGCCATTTTTTTAAATTAAAAATTACGAATTAAAAATTACGAATTTGAAAGAATTAGTTATTAAAAAATAGTTTATGATTTTTAATTCCTAATTCGTAATTCGTAATTGCCTTGCAAATATCTCACTTTTTACAACTATTTTCCAATTCTGTTCGGTATTCTTGTAACAAAAGCTGTATTTTAGTGTCAAATTTGCGTTATGCTAGGATTATTAAGAGAAAATATAAAAGTAGCTTTGGGTTCCATCCGAACTCAATTGCTACGAACTGTACTTACTATCGTTATCATCACTATCGGAATTACAGCTTTGGTTGGAATTCTAACGATAGTTACTGCTATTGATTATAACCTGAACTCCAGTTTTGCTTCTATGGGTTCCAATACGTTCAACATCAACCGATATGAATTTACTTCTCGACGAAGTGGCGGTAATGAAGTAGAAAAAATCAATCCAATTATCTCTTATCCAGAAGCCAAAGCATTTAAGGAGAATTACAAATTTCCTATGACTCAAACCTCACTTTCATTTACAGCAACATCAACTGCCGAAGTGAAATATGAGAATCAAAAAACCGATCCCGAAATTTCAGTACTTGGTGTGGATGAATTTTTTGTTCCAAATTCAGGTTTGGAAGTAACAACTGGTAGAAACTTTAATGTTTTTGACATTAGTAACAACGCTTATGTATGTGTTTTAGGTTCTGATTTTGCTTCGAAAGGCCTGCTAAAAGACATTAATCCTATTGACAAATTCATCTCCATTCGTGGTGCAAAATTCAGAGTTATCGGAGTTTTAAAAGAAAAAGGCTCCACTTTTGGCAATAGCCAAGATTTAAGAGTTTTAATTCCAATTCAGGTAGCTCGTTCTATTTTTTCTTTGCCAAATGTAAATTACACCATCAGTACAATGGTTAATAAAAAAGAACTTTTGAACGATGCTGTTGACAACGCAACGATTACAATGCGAAGAGTACGAAAACTGAATCCGGTAGAAAACAACAACTTCGGAATTTCAAAAAGTGAAGATTTAGCCAACCGAATTGCTGAAATGACAGGCGTTTTAAGCATGTCGGCTTGGGTTATGGGCATCATTACCATATTAGGTTCATCCATTGCTTTGATGAACATCATGATTGTTTCGGTAACCGAAAGAACTCGCGAAATTGGAGTCAGAAAAGCATTAGGAGCTAAAAAGAGAACCATTGCCACTCAATTTTTCATAGAAACATTAACTATCGGGCAACTCGGCGGTTTATTTGGAATTATTTTCGGAATATTGATAGGCTATTTAATATGTCTTGCAGCAGGTTGGTTATTTGTCATTCCTTGGCAAGCAATCATGGCAGCTGTAATTACAAGTTTTATTGTTGCGGTAGTTTCAGGTTCTTATCCGGCAATTAAAGCTTCCAATCTTGACCCGATTGAAGCACTTCGCTATGAATAAGTAGCAGAAACAATTCTGTCGTTACCATAAATGTCTTTAATCAACTGAACATTTTTGAAACCATAACTTTCAACCAAAGCTGCTGTTTCTTTACCAAGATATTGATTGATTTCAAAATATAATTTCCCGTTTTCAGCTAAATGGTTTTTAGCCAACTGAGTTATTTTTCGATAAAAAAGTAACGCATCGTTATCTTCTACAAACAAAGCCAAATGTGGTTCATAATTTAAAACATTGGGCTTAATTTCTTTTTTCTCAAGGTTTCTAACATACGGCGGATTGGAAACTATTATGTCGAAAGTCAAAAGTCGAAAGTCAAAAGACAAATTTTCAACTTTCAAAATATCTTTTTGTATCAAATTGATTTCAACACCATTGAGCAAAGCATTCTTTTGGGCAACTTCCAAAGCATTTGAAGAAACATCAATCGCAAAAACTTCTGCCGAAGGTAAATTCTTTTTCAAAGAAACAGGAATGCAACCTGAACCTGTTCCAATATCTAGAATTCTAAGACTTTCAACTTTTGACTTTCGACTTTCGACCAAAATCAATTCCACCAATTCTTCTGTTTCAGGTCTTGGAATAAGCACATTCTCATTTACTAAAAAAGGTAATCCGTAAAATTCGGTTTCGCCCAAAATATATTGTATCGGTTTGTAGGTTTTTAATTCTGCCAAAACAGTTTCCCATTGAGTTAACTGCGTTTCATCCATTGCTAAATCGGGTTGTAACGCTAAGTCAATTCGTTTTTTTTGATGTAACTTTTCCAATGTCAAATAGAAAAAACTCTCAATTTCCTTTTCGTCATATAAGGAAGAAAGTTCTTCAAGAAAAATGGTTTTGTAATTTTTAAGTAGCATTATCAATTATTCATTATCAATTGTCAATTCCTTCAACATCCAAACCGGACAAGTCGTGTGACCAGTATTTCCTAATGGTGAACAAAGGTATTCAAAACCAAACTTTTTATACAAACTTTGAGCTGCTTTCATTTCAGGCAATGTTTCGAGATAGCAATTGGAATAACCAAACTCAATTGCTTTTTCAAGGCATTTTTCAATCATTTTGTAACCAATTCCTTTTCCCCGAGCTTCTTGCAGAAAATACATTTTTTGAAGTTCGCAGATATTTTCTTTAGAATTTTCCAACTGACTAATTCCTGCACCGCCAATTATTTTGCCATTCTCCTCAACAACAAAGTATATTGACTTTAGTTTATTATAAGTTTCAAACATAAAATCAAGTTGAACATCAGCAAAAGCAGTTCCTGTTTTAGGAAAATTATCATCGATAAAAACTTTTCGAATTACAGCAGCAATCCTAGGATTGTCTTCAAGTTGTATTGGTCGAATTATTACACTATTCATTATAAAAGTAAAAAGCTATTTTTGCAAAGTGAAGATACATGAAAAATACATAGATCGTTGCATTCAATTGGCAAAAAACGGTTTGGGAACAACCTATCCTAATCCGCTGGTTGGCAGTGTTATTGTTCATAACGGAAAAATTATTGGCGAAGGCTGGCATAGAAAGTCAGGCGAAGCTCATGCTGAAGTGCACGCCATTAATTCCGTAAAAGACAAATCGCTTTTATCGAAATCTACGATTTATGTATCTCTTGAACCATGTAGTCATTTTGGAAAAACGCCACCTTGTTGTGATTTAATCATCAAACATAAAATTCCAAATGTCATTATCGGAACTGTTGATCCGAATGAGAAAGTGGCAGGAAACGGAATCAAACGTTTGATAGAAAACGGAGCCAATGTTACTGTTGGTATTTTGGAAAAAGAATGCAACGAATTAAACAAACGTTTCTTTACTTTTCACAACAAAAAACGTCCTTATATTATATTGAAATGGGCAGAAAGTGCCGATGGTTTTATTGCACCATTGCATCGTGATAAAAAAGAACCTGTTTGGCTATCTAATGAATTTTCACGACAATTGGTTCACAAATGGCGAAGCGAAGAACAAGCTATTTTAGTTGGCACCAAAACCGTTCGGGATGATAATCCAAAATTGGACGTTCGGGATTGGAACGGAAAAAATCCTATTCGAATTATTATTGACAGAATCGGAAAAATTGATAGTTCATTTTACGTAAAAGACAAAAAAACCAAAACTATTTTCATAACCGAGCAGGAAAATATACAATCGGATGAAAATTGTATGTATGAAAATATTATCTTTGAGAATCAACTTGCTGAAAAAATTTGTGCTGTCTTATATAAAAACAACATACAATCAGTAATAATTGAAGGCGGAGCAACTACTTTGGAAACGTTTATTAATGAAAATTTATGGGATGAAGCCCGAGTTTTCAAAAGTAAAATCCAGTTAAAAGAAGGCATAAAAGCACCGTCGCTAAAAGGAAATTCAAAAGTTGTAACAATTCAAAATGACAAACTAATTATTTTTAACCATCATGATTAACGCTATTATTTTTGATTTTGGTGATGTTTTTATCAACCTTGAAAAAGAAAAATCTATCGAAGAATTCAAAAAATTAGGACTTGATGGCCCAAACGAAGAATTAATTACAAAAAACGATTTGTTCGAAAAAGGGCAAATCTCCGAATTACAATTTATAGAAAGTTTTCAAAAATTTTTACCTAATGCCACATTGGAAGAAATCACAAAAGCATGGAATTCCATCATTGGAGATTTTCCTTTGTATCGCTTAGAATTTCTCCAAATGCTATCAGAAAGATATCGGTTATTTCTTTTAACCAATACCGATTCTATACATATTGACCGTTTTGAACACAAAGTTGGTATGTCCTTTTACTCCGATTTTTATCGATGTTTTGAAAAAGTTTATTATTCTTATGAAATGGGAATGAGAAAACCTCAACCCGAAATTTTTACCACTATACTAAACAAACACGATTTGTCGCCCAAAAGGACTCTTTTTGTGGATGATAAAAAAGAAAACACTGATGCTGCGGAAACACTGGGAATTCATGTTTGGAATTTACAAGTTGGTAAAGAAGATGTTGTCAATTTGTTTGAACAAAAACATTTACCACTTTAAAAATCAATTACAATTGCAATAGCTATTTTCAATGTTTACTGTTTTGACTGATACCTATAACACTATTGCTTCACCGTCGCCCGAAATTCTGTATAAAGAAAAGAATAGTAAATTTTTTGGTTATGCTTTTCCGGTAACAACCGAAGAGGAAATCAAAGAACATCTTGAAATTCTTCGCAAAAAACATCATGGCGCGGTTCATTTTTGTTATGCCTTTCAACTTGGTGCTGAAAACATTTATTTCAGAGCCAATGATGATGGCGAACCAAGTAATTCTGCCGGAATGCCTATTTATGGACAAATTCAATCTTTTGGAGTAACAAATGTATTAGTTGTTGTTGTCCGATTTTTTGGCGGAGTAAAATTAGGTGTCGGCGGATTAATTTCTGCTTATAGAACTTCGGCACAAATGGCATTATCCGAAGCTGAAATAATCGAAAAAACCATAGATGTTACTTTTGAAATTACATTTGATTATAAAAACATAAACAAAGTAATGCGAGTTATCAAAGAAAAGAATCTTACAATTGTTTCTCAGGAAATGAATGAAAGTTGTAAAATCATCATTTTAACTCGAAAAAAAAATGCCGAAATGATATTCGACATTTTCAATAATTTGTTTGAAATCGGAGTAAAAAATATATAATTCCTAACGATTATTACAGTTCATTAAACAATTCTAAAATATGCTTCGGCGGAGCAATCGGTTTTCCTAATTTTACATCTACAAAAACCAATATAAAATGAGCCGTTGTTAATAACTCATCATTTTCGTTCCGAATTTCACAATCAAATTCCACCTTAACGGAGCTTTGCGCCTTGAACTTAGTTATCACTGTAAGTAAGTCATCATAACGCGCTGGCTTTTTGTAATTTAAATGCATAGAAACAATTGGCAACGCGATTCCGCTTTCTTCGAGCTCTTTATATGAAATCCCTTTATTTCTAAGCCATTCCACGCGTCCAATCTCAAAATAAGGCACATAACTACCATGATAAACAACACCCATTTGATCTGTTTCAGAATATCTAACTCTTAGTTGAACTTTATGTTCTTTCATCTGATTTTTTTTATAGTTAATCTAAATTTTAAACTTTCTTTACAACAATATTTTTAAAAAATCAACCCCATTTTAATTTTTTTTAAAATATTTTATTCACATATTTGTTACCCCGAAATTAATGAAGAATTTCATCTTCATTTTTGTTAAAAAACCTAGACAATAATAACAAAATTTTATTTAATTTATGAGCAAAACTGCGCAATCGGTATGGGAAAACTGTCTTGCATTTATAAAAGACAATATTCAGGAGCAAGCTTTCAAAACTTGGTTTGAACCGATTAAGTCAGTTGAACTTACAGATAACGCATTGTATATTCAAGTACCAAGTAAATTTTTCTACGAATGGCTTGAAGAACACTATGTAAAACTGCTAAAGGTTGCCTTAACAAAAGAACTTGGTAAAAATGCAAAGTTACTCTATAAAATTAAAATGGAGAACACTTATGGCAATAAACAGCCATTCACAGAACAATTACCAAGTGCTCACAGAAGTCCAATAAAATCGCAAGAAGTTGACGCTCCGTATAAAAACCTAAATCCTGAACTCAAAAATCCTTTTGTAATTCCGGGAATTAGAAATCTAAAAATTGAGTCGCAACTTAATCCAAACTACAGTTTTGACAACTTCCTCGAAGGAGATTCAAACCGTTTGGCACGTTCTGCTGGTATGGCTGTAGCCAATAAGCCAGGAGGAACTTCGTTCAATCCGTTATTGATTTTTGGCGGTGTTGGTTTAGGAAAAACTCACCTAGCACATGCTATTGGTGTTGAAATCAAAGACAAATATCCAGAAAAAACCGTTTTATATATTTCTGCCGAAGTATTTACACAACAATACATTGATTCAGTTAAGAAAAATAACCGAAATGACTTCATCCATTTTTATCAATTAATCGATGTGTTAATCATTGATGATGTTCAATTCCTTTCCGGAAAATCAGGAACTCAGGATGTTTTCTTCCACATTTTCAATTATTTACACCAAAACGGAAAACAAGTAATTTTAACTTCGGATAAAGCACCGGTTGACATGCAAGATATTGAGCAACGCTTATTATCTCGTTTCAAATGGGGTTTATCTGCCGAATTACACCAACCTGATTACGAAACTCGTATTTCAATTCTAAAAAATATTTTGTATCGTGACGGTGTTGAAATGCCGGAAGAAATCATTGAATATGTTGCAAGAAACATCAAGTCAAATGTTCGTGAACTTGAAGGTGCTATTATCTCATTAATCGCTCAATCTTCTTTCAACAAAAAAGAAGTGACTTTGGACTTAACAAAAAGTATCGTAGAGAAATTTGTTAAAAATGTGAAAAGAGAAATTTCTATCGATTATATTCAAAAAGTGGTTTCAGATTATTTCCAACTAGACGTTGACACGTTGCAATCCAAAACTAGAAAACGTCACGTAGTACAAGCCAGACAATTAGCTATGTTTTTTGCTAAGAAATTCACCAAAGCTTCGTTGGCAAATATCGGCTCTCAAATTGGTGACCGCGATCATGCTACCGTTTTACACGCTTGTAAAACCGTTGACAATCTAGTTTCTACCGATAAACAATTCAAAAAATTTGTAGAAGATATTCACAAAAAATTATCCTTATAATCCAAGCGAGTTTTTAAAAACTCGCTCTTTTTTTATTCAATTATGTCTGTAAAAATTCTGATGGTATGTCTGGGAAACATTTGCCGTTCGCCATTGGCAGAAGGAATTTTGGCTTCTAAATTACCTAAAGACAAATTCCATATCGATTCTGCCGGGACAGGAAATTATCATATAGGTAAGCAACCCGACTCTCGTTCTATTGCAACTGCAAAAAAAAATGGCTTAGACATCAGTAATCAAAAAGCACGACAATTTTCATCTAAAGATTTTGAAGTTTTTGACTATATCTTCGTGATGGACAATTCCAATTACGATAACGTTATCGAATTAGCCAAAAACAATGAACAGAAAGCCAAAGTAGATTTAATCCTTAATCAACTGTTTCCCGGCGAAAATGTTGACGTTCCTGATCCTTATTACGGACTTCAAAATGGATTTGACATGGTATATCAAATGCTGGACGAAACTTGTGATATTTTGGCAAAAAAGTTGATTGAAAAACATTCGTAACCAATGAAAACAACCGCATTAAAAGGAAAACTATACTTAATTCCAACTACTTTGGGCGAAAATAATCCCGATGACGTTTTACCCCAAACAGTGAAAAGAGCCATCGATTTCATCAGTAGCTATATTGTTGAAAATGAAAAAACAGCCCGAAAATTCATCAAAGCCATTCATCCTGAAAAAGTTCAAGCTGATTTAAAAATTTCACTTCTAAACAAACGAACCGAAGCAACAGAACACAAAGCAATGCTTTCACCTTGTTTAAACGGAGAAAATATTGGATTAATGAGTGAAGCTGGTTGTCCCGGCGTTGCTGATCCCGGAGCGGTTATTGTAAAATTAGCACATGAAAACGGCATTCAAGTTGTGCCGTTGGTTGGTCCTTCTTCTATCCTATTGGCAATGATGGCAAGTGGAATGAATGGACAAAGTTTTGCTTTCAACGGTTATTTACCTATTGATAAAGGTGAAAAAAAATCGGCATTGAAAAGCTTTGAAAATTTATCAAATGTAAAAAATCAATCGCAAATTTTTATTGAAACGCCGTATCGAAATAATAAATTGATGGAAGATTTAGTACAGACATTACAACCCAATACACATTTGTGCGTTGCTGTCGACATCACTTTACCAACCGAATACATTAAAACACTTAGCGTAGCCGATTGGAAAAAAACAAAGGTCGATTTACACAATCGACCTACTATTTTTATTATTCATAAAATGTAAATTATTTTACCTTCGCATTCTTAACCGCAGGAATTGCATGAGTTTCATAACCTGCAAATTCTCTCATGTATGAACGAATTGAAGTTCCGTAAGCATCTCTTTTAATTCTCTCTCCATTAGTTTTAAAGAACTTCTTTACCGAACCAATACCGCCAAGATGGGCTGCTGCCAAAATTCCCGATTCAGTTACTTTAACTCCATTGACAATTTTGCCTTCATATTTGGCAATATAATCACGTAATTCATACTTGTTTTTTGAAAGTAAAGCAACAAAAGCTTTTTCCTGTAATTTTGGATTATTCAAAAAATGCAAACTGTCTTCGATTCCTATTGACTTTAATGTTTCTGAACCAAATTGATATTTACCTAAATATCCCAAAGTATTCACTTTATGATATTTTCCTTGCGACTCTCTAAAAGCAATTGCCTCTTTGTAACCAATAAAAAATTTACCTGTAAAAGGAACGTTTAGATTAGCATAATCATCACTTTTTTGCGATGGAAATACATAAAGTAATCCTTCGTCATTATCAGCGAAAAACCAGTCTGAGATTTGGGAATTGTGAGGTTTAAAACCTGAACTTATAAAAGCAACTGTTAGTAGGATTGAGGCGTAAAATATACCTTTTTTTATCATCAAATTTAATTTCTCAAGCGCTGTCACCGACATGAAATTTCTGATTGCAAATATACGATAAAAAATATAAATCTGAATATCAGCAACTTAAAAATACAACCAATGAAATTTTGTTCCGCCTGAACCCTTGATTTCAAACGTTGGAGCGGGAATTTTAATAGTATTGAAAACTGTTAATATTGTCTTAACAAAATGAGATTTTGTTTCAATTTTGGTCAAATCGATGTCCAAACTCAAGTAAAATTGACGGTATCTTTTATCGGTTGGAAGAAAAACAGTGTTGACAAACTCGTCTTTCCCCGTAATCATGCCCTCTGCACCATAACCAACCGCAACATTTAGCCACTTTGGAACCACTTTAGACGATTTAAAAAATGAATGAATGTTAGCCGAAAGCCAATACGTTTGCCCGTTATAATCTTTCAAGATTTGCTCCGAAAAAGAACTCCCTAAAACATTTGGTCTTGCCGAAGCATAAGGTGTTGTATGAAAGGAAAACTTTGGCACAATCCGTTGTTCATCCCAAAGCAATTCTTGTGAAACAAACAATGCTGTTCCTGAAACATTGGCCGCAACATCACCAAGCGACGCACCCCAATTTGCCGAAAACCCATCAAAAGCCTCAACAACAGTTAAAAAAGTTAATCCTAATGTTGAACCATAAAGTAACTGCGATTTTTTATCGGCACCAGACCATTTCAAGGCGTTGGCTCCAAAGCTTCCCAAATGATACGCCGAAAAAACATGTCCGGCTTTATCCATTTGTAACCATTCGGAATTATCATTAATAAAATGAAAATTAGACCGAGGATAATCAGCATACCAAGCTTGATTTAAGGCAATCAAAGTCGCTGAACCTATAACAGCTTCAGAAATGACAACAGTATTAAGTCGCTTTTTATTTAAACTATCAGAAGGTTTAAAAAAATTATCAAAACCATTTTGAGCATCTGCTTTAAAACAAACAGTGACAAAAAAAAGGAATAATAATGTATCACAAATTCTCAAAACTATCTTTTCGTTCCCTGATTATTTAGCCATTCGGCATATTTTTTTGCATTCACTTGATGGGCTTCGTAAGTTGATGCAAAAACATGATATCCAAATTTTTCCACGCTGGCACAAAAATAGATATAGTCGTGTTTTTCCGCATTTAAAACCGCATCAATAGCATCAACATCAGGCATTGTTATTGGTCCAGGCGGTAAACCCGTATTTTGATATGTGTTATAAGGTGAATTGATAAACAAATCGTTGTACAACACACGCTTGATTACTTGATTAAAATTGTTATCTCTTAATTTTAAGGCATAAATGACTGTTGGATCTGCCTGTAACGGCATATCTTTTTTTAGTCTATTTAAATAAACACCTGCAACAGTTGGTCTTTCGCTCTTTTTGGCTGTTTCTTTATGCACAATTGAAGCTAGGGTAATCACCTGAATTGGTGTCAAATTGAGTTCGGCTGCTTTAGCAGTTCGCTCTTTGTTCCAAAAAGTATTGTATGCTTCAAGCATTTTTCCTCTGAATTTTTCTGCCGAAATATTCCAATACACCTGATAGGTATTAGGCAAAAACATCGCAAAAACATTTTCTTCAGTAAATCCGTTTTGAGCTAAAAACTGATTATCTCTAAAAACGGTCAATAATTTTGTAGTATCAGGTTCAATTTGAGCACTTAATCGTTCGCAAAGATCTTCTAATCGTTCCTGATTATTAAATGCTAAATCTACCGGAACATTTCTTCGCATTGCTCCTACCAACTGAAAAGCATTCATCCCTTTTTTAAGCAAAAATCGTCCCGGTTTTACATTTTCCGGATACGAACGAAGTTTTGCCATGATTTCAAATGCTGTCATGCTTTTTACATGAGGTTCAATAATTTTTTGAACTTCAGCATAAGTTGAACCGGTAGGGATTTCTACGAAAATCTCTTCTTTATCCAGCTTTGTATTATTGGTTAAAAAGATAAAACATACAGCCAAAATCACAACAGCAACCAAGCCAATGATGATTTTAAAAATTTTTGATTTTTGCATTTTAGATTTAAATAGTTTGATTGATTAATTGAAATAATGCTTCATCGGCATATTTTCCCTGAATAAAATTCCAGTCTTTTTTTATTCCGATTTTTTGAAATCCAAAAGTAGTAAAAAGTGATATACTCGCTATATTTTCTGTTCCAATATTCGCATACAATTGATGCAGTTGCAATTGTTTGAATGAATACTCTATAACCAATGAAAGTGCTTCTTTCCCAAAACCTGAATTTCGATTAACTTCGTTTTGAATGATAATACCAATTCCTGCTCGTTTATTCTTTGGGTCAAAATCAAATAAATCAATTAACCCAATAGCTTCAAAAGTTTCGTTTTTACAAATTGCCAATCGTAATTGTTTTGCTTCATAGATATCTTGGTGCGCATTTTCAAGATATTGCCTGATGAGAAATTTGCTATAAGGCGTTTGTGTATTGCTAACTTCCCAAATGGTTTCGTCATTTTCTATAGTATATACAAACTCCAAATCTTCGGGTTCGAGCGCGCGTAAAAAAATGTTTTGTCCTTTAAGTGTAATCATTTGCAAAAATCTAAAATCATCAATCGTTATTCTTCATTCATAAATCAACTTCCCCTTCAAAAACAAAAGTTGCCGGACCAATTAAATGAACGTTACTGTAAATTTCGTTGCTTTTTTTAAAAGAAACTTCCAATTTTCCACCTTGAACATCCAATTCGATTTTGCTTGCACTTGCTTTCCCTGTTGCATTCATGGCAATAGCAACTGCAGTTACGCCAGTTCCACAAGACAAGGTTTCATCTTCTACTCCACGTTCATAAGTTCGAACGGCAAAATGATTTTCTGAAATTTGTTTTACAAAATTTACGTTGCTTCCAGCTTTTCCATACAAATCACTATAGCGAATTTTGGCTCCATTAGTTGCAACATCAAAATGTTCTAAATCGTCAACCAAAGCTACATGATGTGGCGAACCTGTATTCAAAAAAACATAACCTGAATAAATTGCTACTTCATCAACATCTTTCATTTGAAGAGAAACAATTCCGTTTTCAGAAACGGTAGCATGATGCAAACCATCTGTAGCAATAAAAGTAGTTTCGTTATTTATAACGTTCATTTTTTTAGCAAATGCCACCAAACATCTTCCGCCATTACCACACATCGAACTTTCGTTACCGTCAGAATTGTAATAAACCATTTTAAAATCTGTCGAATTGTCATTTTCCAGCAGAATCAATCCGTCAGCTCCAATACCAAAACGTCTGTCACACAATCTTTCGATAAGTTTGGTATTATTTTTGGGAAAAGTATTTTGACGATTATCAATCATAACAAAGTCATTTCCCGTTCCTTGATATTTATAAAACTTAATTTTCATGGTATAAAGATATGAAATATTAAAAGGAAGTTAAACTCTGTTAAACGAGCGTTAAAAGATATTTTTTGAATTTGTTAAAATTATAATTTTACTTTAAAATAATTAAAAAACAATAATGGATATGAAACGATTTTCAAGTTTATTTTTAGTTTCTTTATTAAGTGGTGCCACTACTCTTGGTGCTTATAAATTATTCATTGAAAAAAATGATACTAACTCAGTTGTCACTATGGCTTCGCCAAATTACAGTAGAAATGTGGCTTTGGGTAAAGAAGGTGTTGATTTTACAGTTGCTGCTGAAAATGCAGTTCATTCGGTTGTTCACGTAAAAAACGTCTCGGTACGAACAGTTTATAATCCAATCGTTGAATTCTTTTATGGTTCTCGTAGCGGACAACAACAAGAACAAATTGGTACCGGATCAGGTGTTATCATTTCGGAAGATGGATATATTGTAACTAATAATCACGTGATTAAAGATGCTTCGGAACTTGAAGTAACTTTAAACAACAATAAATCATATAAAGCAAAACTCATCGGAACTGATTCTAAAATGGATATTGCTTTATTAAAAATTGATGCCGATGAAAAATTACCTTATTCCACTTTTGCCGATTCTGATGCAGTGAAAGTAGGCGAATGGGTTTTAGCAGTTGGTAATCCTTATAATTTAAACTCGACTGTTACCGCCGGAATTGTTTCTGCTAAAGCCAGAAACTTTGACTCAAGAGGCATTCAATCATTTATTCAAACAGATGCCGCAGTAAATCCGGGAAATTCAGGTGGTGCTTTGGTTAATACTCGTGGTGAACTAATTGGAATTAACACCATGATTTCTTCTCCAACAGGAAGTTATGCAGGATATTCTTTTGCTGTTCCGTCAAACATTACCCGAAAAATTATTGAAGATTTAATGGAGTATGGAAACGTTCAAAGAGGAATTTTGGGAGTTGAAGGTGGCGAATTGAATAGTAAAGTTTCAAAGGAAATTGGCATCAACGATACTGAAGGGTTTTACGTTGAAAAAGTGACTAAAAACTCAGGGGCTGAAAAAGCCGGAATAAAATCGGGTGATATTATCAAAAAATTGGACAATCAAAAAGTAAGCTCTTATGCTGAATTATCAGGTTATATCAATACAAAACGCCCTGAAGATAAAATCCAGGTTACTTTTGTCAGAAATGGAAAAACACATGTAGTTCCGGTGACTTTAGTCAAAAAAGAATTGTTCAATACTGAATTTAAAGGTCTAGAATTAGAAGATATTGAAGCTAGTGATAAAAAGAAATTCCGAATTGACTATGGTGTTAAAATTAAAGATGTTACCAGCGATGCTTTAAAACCTTATCATGATCAACTAAAAGGAAATATCATCCTTAAAGTGGACAATGTTCAAGCTACCGATGTAGAAACGATTTCAACTTTCTTGAACAGGAAAGGCGAAGATAAAAGCATCAACATCCAGATGATTAACAAATATGGACAAATAATGCAAATTATTCTTCAATAAAAGGCAATTATAAATGATAGAAAAGCCAATCCAAACAGGTTGGCTTTTTTATTTAAAAATTTTAGCGAAATCGTTTTCGTTAATAAGTTCATTATACTATTTTTGCACCAAATTATTTTACACAACTAAACATTCATTTTTATGAGCAACTACAATCCATACGAAAAGGAATTATCGTTTCAGGCTGACAGACGAAAGGCCGGAGTTGAATTAATCAAAATCATCAGCGATTTATGGTATGATAAATCAATAGAATTGGTTCTTTTTAGAAATCAATTGATTGACAGAAATGTGAGTGACATCATCAATTTCCATGAATATGCCGTAGAATTTGTAAAAAAACCAATCAACATTTTCGACTCTGTAGAAATTGCTCAAGCCATCCAAAGTATCGATTTACCGCCATCACGCATTGATATTGGAAAACTAACTTATGAATATCATCTTGAAGATAACAAATACAACGATAGCAAAGCTTTTGTCATTGACAAATTAAGAAATGCTAAAGAATTTAAAATTCAAAAACCAAAAGATGTTATACTTTACGGTTTTGGTAGAATTGGAAGATTATTAGCTCGTGAAATGATGAGCAAAATAGGCAAAGGACAACAATTACGTTTACGTGCCATTGTAACCCGTGACAAAAATGACGCTGTTCTTTTAGAAAAAAGAGCTTCATTATTACGTTACGATTCCGTTCACGGAGATTTTGAAGGTTCTGTTCAAGCCGATATTGAAAACAATGCTTTGATTATCAACGGAACAACTGTTCATATCATCACGGCAAATACACCTGAAGAAATTGATTACACAAAATATGGTATTGAAGATGCATTATTAATCGACAATACTGGCGCATTTACAACAGAAGAAGCTCTAAAAAGACATTTGACTTCCAAAGGTGTTGAAAAAGTATTGTTAACAGCTCCCGGAAAAGGTATACCAAACATTGTTTATGGCGTAAATCATGAAGATTACAATCCTGACGATGTGACTATTTACTCTGCTGCTTCATGTACTACAAATGCCATTACACCGGTTCTTGCCGTAATTGAAGAAACGCTTGGTGTTGTTAAAGGTCACATCGAAACCATACACGCTTATACGAATGACCAAAACTTGGTTGATAACATGCATAAAAAATACCGTCGTGGTCGTTCGGCAGCTTTAAACATGGTTATTACTGAAACCGGTGCGGGAAGTGCTGTTGCAAAAGCTTTACCAAGTTTAGCAGGAAAATTAACTTCGAATGCTATTCGTGTTCCAGTTCCAAATGGTTCTTTGGTAGTTTTGAACTTAGAAGTTGGTAAAGAAACTTCATTAGAAGAAGTGAATGCTATTATGAAAAAATATGCTTTGGAAGGCAAATTGGTAGAGCAAATCAGATATTCATTAAACAATGAATTGGTTTCTTCCGATATTGTTGGAACGGCACAACCATCAATTTATGACAGCAATGCTACGATTGTTTCCCCTGATGGAAAGAGCATCGTAATGTATGTTTGGTATGACAACGAATATGGATATAGTCATCAAGTAATCCGTTTGGCAAAATATATCGCCAAAGTAAGACGCTATACTTATTATTAACAGTTTTTAATTGTTAATTCAAAAAATCCGTTTCATTAGGTGAAACGGATTTTTTATTGACAAAAGGTTTAAATAACAAAATTAGTACGACAAAAAAGCAAACTTATTCGACAAAAAGCATTGTTTTTTTATAAAAGTAAGTTTTTTTGATAAAAAAATAAGAGTTAAATTATGAAATATAAATTTATTTTTGTTTAATTTGTAACACTCTAAACAACTAACACCTACTAATGAAAAAATTATTTATAGGCATTGTATTGCTTACTAACATCATTTCTGCCCAAGAAAGTAAAAAAATTGAAACCTACAGTTTTGGTCAAAATGGGATGGAACTTATTGCAAAATCAAAAAAAGAAGTAGTTGTTGTTAGTACTTATAATGCAAAAATGTCTATTCGTGAAGAAATTGCTGAAAAAGTATATTCACTTTACACTGAAAACAAATTAGAACATAATAAAAAATATACTATCGTAGGAAATCAGGCCAACGTTACCGGAAATTGTATTATAAGAAGAAAGAACAATCTGATTGCTATTGATTTTTATTACGAAAAAGTCGAGTGGTACAACGGTTTAATCGAAATTTATAAAAAATTCATAGGATAAAAAAATGCTCAACATAAGTTGAGCATTTTTTTATTATTGATTTTCGAAATCTTTACGCTTTTCCTGCTGCAATAAGATTTAAGGCTGAACCTGCTACAAACCAACCAATTTGACTGGCATTGTAAGTATGATTAGCTAAAATAATATCTTTTGAACCATCAGCGTGAACGAATTCTAGAGTTAACGGTTTGCCCGGAGCGAATTCGGTTAAATCTAAGAAGTTGATAGTATCATCTTCCTGAATTTTATCATAATCGGCTTCATTAGCAAAAGTAAGTGCCAACATTCCTTGTTTTTTCAAGTTAGTCTCATGGATACGAGCAAATGATTTTACTAAAACTGCTTTTACGCCTAGAAAACGTGGTTCCATGGCAGCATGCTCACGAGATGAACCTTCTCCATAGTTTTGATCACCTACAACAATACTTGGAACTCCGGCTGCTTTATAAGCTCTTTGAACCGCAGGAACAGCATCATAAGAACCTGTTAATTGATTTTTAACTAAATTTGCTTTTCCATTGAAAGCATTTTCAGCACCAATCAACATATTATTCGAAATATTATCCAAATGTCCACGGAAACGCAACCATGGTCCAGCCATTGAAATATGATCGGTTGTACATTTTCCAAAAGCTTTGATTAATAATTTTGCTCCTGAAATATTTTTCCCATCCCAAGCATCAAATGGCGCTAAAAGTTGTAATCTGTCTGATGTTGGAGATACTACAACCTCTACATTACTTCCATCTTCAGCCGGAGCTTGAAAACCTGCATCTTCTACATCAAAACCTCTTTTTGGTAATTCATCACCGTTTGGAGGTAATAATTTAACTTCTTCTCCATTATCATTCAACAACGTATCAGTAATTGGGTTAAAATCCAAACGCCCTGAAATTGCTAATGCTGCAACCATTTCCGGTGACGTTACAAAGGCATGTGTATTTGGATTTCCATCAGCACGTTTTGAGAAGTTCCTGTTAAACGAGTGAACAATTGTATTTTTTTCTTGCTTATCGGCACCTTCTCTATCCCATTGACCAATACAAGGTCCACAAGCATTAGTAAATACTTTGGTTCCCATTTTTTCAAAAGCTTCAATAATTCCGTCACGCTCAATTGTATAACGAATTTGTTCAGAACCCGGATTGATACCAAATTCGGCTTTTGGCGTAATATTATTTGCAACAGCTTGGTTTACAATAGAAACTGCACGTGACATATCTTCATAAGAAGAGTTTGTACAAGAACCTATTAATCCCCATTCTACTTTTAATGGCCAATCGTTAGCCGCAGCTTCTTCTTTCATTTTAGAAACAGGTGTTCCTCTATCCGGAGTAAATGGTCCGTTGATATGCGGTTCTAATTCTGATAAATTGATTTCGATTAATTGATCAAAATATTGTTCAGGATTAGCATAAACTTCTTTATCAGCAGTTAAATAGTCCGCAACTTTATCCGCAGCATCAACTACATCTTGACGACCTGTAGCTGCTAAATATCTTCTCATAGAATCATCATAACCGAAAGTAGAAGTTGTAGCTCCAATTTCTGCTCCCATATTACAAATTGTTCCTTTTCCTGTACAAGACATTGAAGTTGCTCCTTCACCAAAATATTCAACGATTGCTCCCGTTCCTCCTTTTACCGTAAGAATATCAGCAACTTTAAGAATTACATCTTTTGGTGCTGTCCAACCGTTTAATTTTCCAGTTAATTTTACTCCGATTAATTTTGGAAATTTCAATTCCCAAGACATTCCGGACATTACATCTACTGCATCAGCACCGCCAACACCAATTGCCAACATTCCCAAACCTCCGGCATTAACCGTATGAGAGTCGGTTCCAATCATCATTCCACCCGGAAACGCATAATTCTCAAGTACAATTTGATGGATAATTCCTGAACCCGGTTTCCAGAATCCAATTCCGTATTTATTTGAAACAGAAGAAAGGAAATCAAAAACTTCTTTGGACTGCGAATTTGCCACAGCTAAATCTTTTTCAGCTCCAACTTTTGCTTGAATTAAGTGATCACAATGAACTGTTGTAGGAACCGCAACTTTACTCTTACCGGCATGCATAAACTGTAATAACGCCATTTGAGCTGTTGCATCTTGACATGCAACTCTATCTGGAGCGAAATCAACATAATCTTTACCACGTACAAATGATTGTGATGGTGTTCCTTCCCATAAATGTGAATATAAAATCTTTTCAGATAAGGTAAGCGGACGTCCAACTAAATCACGTGCTTTATCTACACGTTCAGCCATAGTTGCGTACACTTTTTTAATCATTTCGATATCAAAAGCCATATTAATAAGGTTAAATTGTTTGCAGTGCAAATTTACGAAAACGTTATACTATATAAAATTTTTTGACCGAATAAGTTAGAAAACCTACACTATTTGCGAAATGAATAATTATTGGTGTTGATTTTTATTAAAATCTGATTTTAAAGAACATAAATTATCAAAACTTAATTTTTATCCCTAAAAACTCACATATCAACTTCTAAAAAATCAACAAATATTGCTAAAAAACCTTTGGTAGGAATTTATAAAACATTAGTACTGAAGAAGCAAACATAAAAAAGCAAAGCAATAAGCCAAATGTCAATAATTTTGTTGCTTCGGCAGTGGCAGAAGGAAATTCATGAAACTCTGAAAGTACAGCCAAAACCATATAAAAAGAAAATAATGTAATCAGGGAAGCAATTGCAAAGCCGACATATTTATTTTGAAAAAAGATTTGAAGTAAAAGTACAATCAAAATTGTAAAAGCATACGGATTGAAATAATGATTATTTCCTAAATAATTATCTGCTAACCAATAAACACTAATTCCAGCCAAAATAATTTCGGGTACTACTAATATATATTTTTTCATAATCTACTCTATTTGAAACAGAAAACGAAAAAAGAAAAGAAATAGTATTTGGATGAATGCTTTTTTACAACAATTTACCAATAATCACCTCTTCGGTAATTCCTTCGGCGTCAGCTTTGTAATTTTTAATAATTCTGTGGCGAAGAATTCCGGCAGCAACTGCTTTTACATCTTCAATATCCGGAGAAAATTTACCACTAAAAGCTGCATTCGCTTTAGCAGCTAAAATTAAGTTTTGTGAAGCTCTTGGTCCGGCACCCCAATCTAAATAATTTTTAACATATTCATTGGAAAGTTCGTTATTCGGACGTGTTTTACTCACTAAAGTTACAGCATATTCAATTACATTATCAGCTACCGGAATTCGGCGAATTAGATGTTGAAAATCGATGATTTCCTGGGCTGAAAAAAGTGGATTTATTTGAGGCTTTTCATCAGAAGTAGTACTTTTTACCACTTGAACCTCTTCTGCATAAGTAGGATAATCTAATTTGATGGCAAACATGAAACGATCCAACTGTGCTTCCGGCAACGGATAAGTTCCTTCTTGTTCAATAGGGTTTTGGGTTGCTAATACAAAATAAGGCAAAGACAATTTATAATGTTGTCCGGCAATGGTTACCGCTCTTTCTTGCATAGCTTCCAATAATGCAGCCTGAGTTTTTGGTGGCGTACGGTTTATTTCATCTGCCAAAATAATATTGGAAAAAATTGGTCCTTTTATGAATTTAAACTGACGATTTTCATCCAAAATTTCACTTCCAAGAATATCCGAAGGCATCAAATCGGGAGTGAACTGAATTCGTTTAAAATCTAATCCTAATGCCTGAGAAATGGTATTTACCATCAACGTTTTAGCCAAACCGGGAACTCCAACTAACAAAGCGTGTCCACCTGAAAAAATGCTTAGCAATATTTGATCCACTACTTCTTCCTGACCGATAATTATTTTGCTAATTTCTTTCTTTAACTCAATTCTTTTTTGAACTAATCTTTCTATTGCTGCAACGTCTGACATAGTCGATATTAGATTTTAATATTTAGATTTTAATATTTTGAACTGACTTTTTACTTTTTTAACCAATTGTTTGTAAATACACAATTTTTGTATTCACCATTAATCTTGATATAAGTTTCTTTAATTTTCTCATCAGTCCATTTACCAATTGCTTTGAACTGCTTTTCTTTTAATGCCAGTGCTTTTATTTTAGTATAATCTTTTGCATAATCTGCCGTATGCTCATCAATTCTGTTTGTCACAGTTATAATTTTATACTTCTTTCCTGCTCTTGGATCATCATCTAAAATTGGCGGTGTAATTCCTCCACTTTTCAAATTAGAAACTTCACTATACAAACTCGGATCCATTTTTGTCAACTCGAATTTTGTATCTTGAGTTTGCGGATTAATCAAAGTTCCTCCGTTAGTTCTTGTTTCTTTTTCATCTGACATAGTTCTGGCTGCTTCAGCAAAAGTAATCTCACCATTTTCAATACGTTTTTTGATTAATGTGATTTTTTCTTTAGCTTCTTTTAAAGCCTGATCGGAAACTTTTGGCATCATTAAAATATGACGTAATTCTACTTCCTGACCTTTTATTTTTTCAACCATAATGATATGGTAACCATATTCTGTTTCGAATGGTTCTGAAATTTCACCTTCATCCAATGAGAAAGCTACATCTTTAAATTCTTTTACAAACTGTGTTTTTCGGTTGATTTTATAAAAACCTCCATTAGCTGCAGAACCTCTGTCATCGGAATAAATTACAGCTCGGGTTTTAAAACTTGAACCGGCAAGTACTTCTGCTTTAATTTCTTTTAATCGATTAATTATTCTTTGCTTTTCTTCTTCAGAAACTTTTGGCGCAATAACAATCTGTGCTACTTCTAACTCAGCTCCAAAAACCGGCAATTCTTCTTTTGGAATAGATTTGAAAAAAGTTCTTGTTTCTTCAGGAGTCACTTCAACTTCATCAACAATCTTACGTTGCATTTCTGCCGTAAGTTTGTTAGTCTTAATAATTTCAAATAATTCTGAACGAAACTCTTCTTCAGTAGTTTTCTTAAAATAGTGAAGGGCTTTTTCCATTGAACCTAATTGTTCTATAATATAAGCTACCTGATCGTTAAGTTTTTCTTTTACCTCTTCATCTTTCACTACAATACTATCTTGAATAGCGTGGTGCGCATACAATTTGTCTTCCAGCAATTTCCCTAACATTTGACAACGCGTAATGTCTTTTATAGAGTTTCCTTGACTTGAAAGCTCTAAATATGCTTTGTCGATATCAGAATCTAATATGGTATAATCACCTACAGTAGCTATAATTCCGTCAACTTTCATCTTTTTTGGAGAAGATGAAACTTTTTTGGGTTTCACATTGTTCTTTATGATTTCCTGTGCATTGGTAAACAATACACAACAAAAAACAGCTGTAACAGCAAAAGTTAAGCGGTTATTTATAAATTTCATAATCCTTGTTTTTAATGGCATCATCCGTGATCTCTTTTTCAATTTTTTTAATCAGTTCTAACTTTCTTTGATTGATAATTACTTCTTTCAATGTAGGCTTTGTAAATTCAAATGGAGCTATTTGACTCCTATCAACCACATTACTAATTTTTACGTAGTAAATATCATTTTCTATTTGCTTTTCAATTCGTTTTCCCGGACTTATAAATTCATCTCTATTATCCGGATTAATAAAAGGCAATTTGGTATAAATTTGAGGCATTTCTACCCAAACACTATCGTTAAATGCAAAACTCTTTAACTGCAGACTATAGGTATCCCAAAACTTTTTATCTTTTTTATTAAAATTGAAAAACTTATCTTTAATCGTTGCTAATCTCGGATTATTTCGAGCAATATTTATATATCGTAATCGAACTAATGTTCCGTTTGCTCTGAAATTCTCTTTGTTTTTTTTATAATATTCTTTTAATTCTTCTTCTGAAACAATAGTATCAACAGATCTTTTTACTATTTCTTCTAAATATGCTTTTGTATATAAATCAATCTTATATTGTTTAATTAAAGCATTGTATTCATTTTGTTTATTCTCACTCAAATTACGTTCGGCTGCTTCTATGAGTAATTTTTGTGTTGCCCATCGGTCAATGTAATTTTGCACCATCAAAATACTGTCTTGCTTTGATGTTCCTGCAGGAACCAAATTCAAAATATCTGATTTATACAAATAACTTTTTCCTACTCTGGCTATCGATTCGGGTTTTTGCTCTTGTTTAAATAACTGACAAGAACTCAAACTCAACAGCAATATGACGAGCAAATATCTAGTCATTTATTATTTCAGTTCCTTTTTTACTTTTTCAAAAACGTCATTATTCACTTTAACTTTGAATTCCTTTTTCAAATCATCAACCCAATGTTGTTCTAGATATTGTTGATATTCATTTGTTAATTTCCCTCTACATTCTTCTAAAGTCTTAACTCCTTCCGGGATTACTTTATCTACAACTGCAATAAAATAATATTCACCTTCTTTCATAATATCTGACACTCCGGTTTCAAACTTCAATCCTTTTGGTAAAGCTTGATTTCCCTCTTCAAAAGTTCCTGAATTGCTCATTACATTTACAACTTCTTTTGTATTCAGTTTTTCTTTTATTTCAGCAGGAGTTACTTTTTTCTTTATAAATGCCTGAACTTTTTTAATAACATCTTGTTTAGTAGACGAATAGATAGTCGCTTCTACACGTTTTTTCCACATGTGAGCTGATTTATTATCATCATAGAATTTTTGCAATCCGATAGTATCATTTTTTGAACGCTCCCAAATTTCTTTTTCCATTAAATCAAACAACAATAATCCGTCGCGATATTCTTCCATTACGAACGAAAATTCAGGAAACTCGGCTTCTAAGTTTTCGTCATAATATGTTTTCAATTGTTCATCTACAAATTTATCATAAAGCGTATCAACCAATCTGTTAATCGGTTTTATAGCAATTCCTGATTTTTGCTGTTTATCAATAAATTCTAAAAATGTTTTCCCGGAAATCGGTGTTTTTTCTATGGTTAAAACAGGTGCTTTGAAAGTATCTGCATTTGCAGGTAAAGTCCATTTACTCTCATAGAAATCATTGGTAACTAATTTTGCTATTGTAGCATATTCTTTTGTTTCTTTTTTGAACTTATATTTCTTTCTCAATTTTTCATTAAGCGAAGCCGTGATTTTTTTAGAACGATCATCTCTTCCTACTTTATTTTCAAGTTCTGATTTCATTTCATCCAGAGTTCTAACCGGATGCTTTTCTATAAGTTTTACAATGTGCCAACCAAATTTTGATTGAAACGGTTGAGAAATATCTCCCGGGTTTTTCAATGAAAACGCAACATTTTCAAATTCTTCAGAACTTAATTGTCCTGAACCAAATTTATTCAAAACACCACCTTTCGATGAAGACGATTTATCTTCGGAAAATTGTCTTGCTAAATCTTCAAATTTTTCTCCTTGGTTTATTTTTTTGTAAATATCGTTGATTGTATTTTTAGCTTTGTCCTGATCAGCATCTTCCGGTTTTGGATTTAAAGTCATAATATGAGCTACGGTAACTTCTCCTCTATTCGGGCGAATATCGTTCACTTTCAGAATATGATAGCCAAAACGTGTTCTGATAATTTTTGAAACCTGACCTCTTGGTGTTGTGAAAGCTGCATTTTCAAACGGATATACCATTCGAAATGCTGTGAAATACCCCAAATCTCCTTTATTATCTTTAGCAGACGGATCTTCAGAAAGTTGAGCTGCAAGTTCTTCAAAACTTTCTCCTTTATCAACTCTGTTTTTAATGTCTTGTATTTTTTTGTATGCTTTTAAAGTATCTTCCGGTGTAGCATTTTCATCAACTAAAATCAAAATATGAGATGCTCTTACCTCTTTCTGTAAACGATTATATCCTTCTTCAATTAATTCTTGAGTAATTTTTGTATCATTGAAATAGTTTTTTGCCAATTGAGAACGATAGGACTTCAGTTCATTTTGATACGTTTGATTGTTTTGCAATCCTAATTTATAGGCACGGTTTACTTTCAATTTGTACCCGATAAAAAGTTCCAGATATTGATTTAAATCTTTTTGGGACTCATCCTTTACCAAATCTAAATTCTTCTTGTAAACCCTCGAAAATTCATCAGTATAGTATGGTTTGTCATCAATAGTAAATAAAACTTCTTTAGTATCTTTTTGAGCATGACCAGCAATAGCTGTAAAAAATAAAAATCCGAAAAGCAGTTGTTTTAGTTTCATTCTTAATTTTATTTATCTAAAAACTTTTAAAAATTTAATTCAATTAAAATAGTCTTGGTTTATCAAAGTAACAATCAACAAAAGTAACAATTCAATCACATTATGCAAGAAAGAGTCTTACTATTAACAAAATTTTATTAACACAATTTTTACTGTAGAAAATGTTATCTCTTTCAGAATTTCAATAAGTGAAAAAATAAGTAGTACTTTTGCAACCAATTTGAGTAAAAATCATGAGTTTTTTAAAAGAAATACAACGTAGAAGAACCTTTGGAATTATTTCGCATCCCGATGCCGGAAAAACAACATTAACTGAAAAATTATTGCTTTTTGGTGGCGCTATTCAGGAAGCCGGAGCTGTAAAAAACAACAAGATAAAAAAGGGAGCTACTTCTGATTTCATGGAAATTGAGCGTCAAAGAGGAATTTCGGTGGCAACTTCAGTTTTGGCATTCAACTATAAAGACAAAAAAATCAATATTCTCGACACTCCGGGACACAAAGATTTTGCTGAAGACACTTTTAGAACATTAACAGCTGTTGATAGTGTTATCGTTGTTATCGACGTAGCCAAAGGTGTCGAGGAACAAACGGAAAAATTGGTAGAAGTTTGTAGAATGCGTAATATTCCAATGATTGTTTTCATAAATAAATTGGATCGCGAAGGAAAAGATGCTTTTGATTTGATGGATGAAGTGGAACAAAAACTGGGTTTAAGCGTAACGCCTTTAAGTTTCCCAATCGGAATGGGTTATGATTTTCAAGGAATTTATAACATTTGGGAGAAAAACATCAACCTTTTTAGTGGAGACAGTAGAAAAAACATTGAAGATACCATTGCTTTTTCAGATATCAACAGCCCTGAATTGGAAAAAATAATCGGAGAAAAACCAGCGACCAAACTTCGGGATGAACTGGAATTAATCGATGAAGTTTATCCTTCATTTGACAGAGAAGCTTATCTAAACGGAACATTACAGCCTGTTTTTTTTGGTTCGGCTTTAAACAATTTTGGAGTTAGAGAATTGCTGGATTGTTTCATCGAAATTGCTCCAACTCCAAGACCAAAAGAATCGGAAACACGATTAGTAAAACCCGAAGAAGAAAAAATGAGTGGTTTTGTATTTAAAATTCATGCGAATATGGATCCGAAACATCGGGACAGACTGGCTTTTGTCAAAATTGTTTCCGGTACATTTGAAAGAAATAAACCTTACACACATGTTCGTCTGAATAAAAATCTTAAATTCTCCAGTCCGAATGCATTTTTTGCCGAGAAAAAAGAAATTGTTGACATTTCTTATCCCGGCGATATTGTTGGACTTCACGATACCGGAAACTTCAAAATTGGCGATACCCTTACCGAAGGCGAATTAATGAGTTTTAAAGGTATTCCAAGTTTTTCACCGGAACATTTCAGGTACATCAACAATGCTGATCCTTTAAAAGCAAAACAATTGGAAAAAGGAATCGACCAGCTCATGGATGAAGGTGTAGCTCAGTTATTCACTTTAGAAATGAACGGAAGAAAAGTAATTGGAACCGTTGGCGCACTACAATATGAAGTAATTCAATACCGATTAGAACATGAATATGGAGCTAAGTGTAGTTATGAGAACTTCCCGGTTCACAAAGCCTGCTGGGTAAAACCGGAAGACACTAAAAGTGAAGAGTTTAAAGAATTCAAAAGAATAAAGCAAAAGTTTCTGGCTCACGATAAATATGGCCAATTAGTATTCTTAGCCGACTCTGATTTTACCATCCAAATGACACAATCAAAGTTTCCTACAGTGAAACTATATTTTACATCGGAATTTTAAGTAATTTAAACGGGAAAGATTTTTCAGTTTGAAAATGATTATTATATTTACGAACTGAAAATCAATGTATATGAAAAACATTTTTAAATTATATCTGCTTTCTTTTTTACTTTTATCCGATTTTGCGGCGTTTGCACAACCGGGAGATGATGATGGTGGTGGTGGCGTTGAAGGAGATGATCCATCTCCGGCACCAATAAATTCTAAATTAATTTATTTAGCAATTATCGGAATTCTATTTGTTCTTTATAAAAGAAACAGAAAAACCGCATAAAAAAGCATTAGTTTTTACAAATATAAAAATCCCGTTTATGTAATTAAACGGGATTTCTTTTTTATAGACCTATATTATTCTTATAAAAAAAGCAGGATTACAAAGTAGTCCTGCTTTTTTTTCATTGCATTATAAATATTATCTAATCACTTTTTTAGTAACCACTTCTCCATCAACTGAAGTTACCTGAACTAACAAAACCTGAGTTGCAGCATCAACTTGTAAACTAGTTTGCGATGCATTAATATTGTTTTTAGTTGTCAACAATCTTCCTCTAACATCAAATACTCTAATTGTATTCATCGTGATAGTTCCTGTATTAACTACAATCTGATTGTTTTCATCTTTATAAATCACTACTTGATTAGCAGTGAAATTAGGATTATCAACACCTAAAGCTGATTCTCTGTAAACAATCTCAAATCGATCTGCAAATGTTCCTGACTCTGTCGTGAAAACATATGCGCCAGCTGTTAAATTATGAATCGTTTGCAGCATTTTATCTTTTAAATAAATAGTCTGACTTCCATTAAACAATCCAATCGTATGATCAATGGCAATTGTATAATTTCCTGCTGTAGCTACTTTAAAACTTAACGGAACTATATCAGTATCAACAAAAGATGCTTTTCCTTGAATTCCAAATTCAACACCATCAATAGTTGAAGCTAAAGACATTGTCGCTGCACCAATATTTTTACCATCATAACGATCAACACTATTTGTTGCATATTCTTTATAAGAAACTACAGTTTGAGAAAACAAGCCTGAAGTATTTGTCAAATTTAACCAATAAACATCTTGAGTCATTCCTTGTCTGAAAAATTGGTTAGACACATCAGATCTTCTTTGATTATTATTAAAAACCAAAGCTGTTCCGGCACCTGTAGCTTGTACAAAGAAACCTTGTCCGGTTCTTATAATTCCGTTTGGATTAACTACCTGTGATTCATTATTTGACTGAAATAGCCCGTCATTCCATTGACAATACGCATTATTATCTTGATTTCCATTGGTTTCTCTCCAAAAATACAATGAAGTCGTAATGTTATTTTGGTTATCCTCTACAAATTTCTCCATGTCTATTGGCGACGGATATGGATTTCCTACCAAATTAAAACGAGAACCTGTAAGATTCATAACATAGGTAAGATCACCACTATTCGCAACACCTTTAAACTGACCTGCAAATACAGCAGGAGCTGTTGGATGATTCCACGGTGTACGGATTAAATATCCTTTTGCTGTTGCAAACGGCACATTATTAGTATCGGTTCCATTAATACCGTTTGGAGATACCAAAGGCGAAGGATACTGTAAATTTGTTAAATTAAAGCCAACTGCATTACTATATTGATCATTCAAAGTGTTATATACATAAAAACGATTAGGTAATGTTGTTTTAGAAAAATCATATAATCCTTGCCCTGCTACCGGTGATGACCACAAAGTATAATCCTGACGTAATATTGCCGAACTATTTCGATTAACCGTAATAGCACCTTCATTCAAATTCTCAGTTCCGTTTTGCAACAATACTGCATTATTCTGCAACGAAAATGCCCCTCCATTATTTACTTTTAAAGCATTATCAACGGTAATAACCTTAGTTGAATTAACCACTACATTTGCTCCTGAATTTACCGTAACGCTACACGCTTCGAAATCTGCGTTAACAACATAATCTGCATTAAAAATTACAGCTGTTGAAGATGTTGGTGCTCCATTTGTCCAACCATTTACAGGACCATTCCAAGTTGTAGTTGGTCCCACAACAACCTGAGCTGTTGAAGCCGAAGCTGAACAACCATAACCATTAGTTACTGTTACAGTGTAAACAGTATTTACAGATGGAACTACATTTTCCGGATTCTGTTGCGTTGATGTAAAACCTGCCGGTGTTGATGTCCAAGCAAAAGCTACTGCCGGCAGTGTACTAACTCCTGTTATAGAAACATTATCAATTGCCCAATAATAACCCCATGAAGCAGTATAATTAAAGCGTATATAAACTGTAGGTTGATTTAGATATGAATCTAATGGAATGGCAACAGAACTAAAATTTGTTGGCCCAAGCTGATCACTATTATAAGTTGCTAATGTTGTCCAGCTTGTACCATTTAATGAAACCTCAACAACTCCACTTCCTCCCGAAATATGTCTGTAATAGTGATAAAAATTCAAACTTGCAGAACTTAATCCAGATGTACTAAAAGCAGGAGACGTTAATATTGTTTTGGTTGAAGAACCACTTCCCGGCGTATCACTATCTGACAAATAAAACTGTGTTGAATCATTACTACTTATTGTAACCCCGTATTGAGTACCACTATTATAGTTATTAGGTCGTAATGTCCAAGCTGCATTAGCCGGTGTTCCTCCTGTTGTGGTATTTTCTGTTGTCCATCCTACAGGTGTTTCGTTAAAATTTTCGGATAATACTGTTATAGAACCATTTGAAGGCGAATTACTCGTTGCACTTGATGTTAAATCTACACTTGTTCCGGCACAAACTGTCCCGGCACTAACATTAGCAACAAGATCTGTAGGCATAGGATTAATTATTAACACTTTGGAAGCTGAAACTGAACATCCTGCAGCATTAGTTGCTGTTACGGTATAAGTAGTTGTTCCTACCGGAGCAACTATAGTAGGATTTTGCAATGAAGATGAAAAACCTGCCGGTGAAGATGACCATGAAAAAGTTGGCGTTGGCAATGAACCAGTAACAGATACATTATCAATTGCCCAATAAAAATCTTGACTTGCATTATAGTTGAAACGAACATAAACTGTAGCTTGATTCAAATAAGAAGCCAAACTAATTGTTTCCTGAACAAAACCGTTTCTGGCACCTTGAGTTGAACTATAAGTAGTCAAATTTGTCCAAGAACTTCCATTTGTAGAAACCTCAACAGATGCACTACCCGGATTACCTCCTGTTCCATGTCTGTAATAATGAAAAAAGGAGAAACTAGCATTACCCAATCCTACTGTACTAAAAGCCGGAGACTGTAGCATTGTACTTGTTGTTCCACTATGCCCATTACTATTAGACAAGTAAAACTGTGTACTATCATTACTATTGAATGTTTCACCACTTGTACTATAATTATTTGCTCTTAATGTCCACGCCGTATTATTTCTTGACGGGTTACTACCTCCTGAACTTGAGTTAGTTGTTGTCCAATTATTAGCTGAATTAAAATTCTGACTTAACAATGAAACACTTTCAACTGTTGTTGTAGCCGTCAAACTAGTTCCCGGACATACCGAAGTTGCAACACTAAAATCTACTGTTATAGGAGAAGGTGGAGGACTTACCACTAAATTTTTGGAAGCTGTAGCCGAGCCACAACCACCATTAGTTGTTAACGTCAAGGTAGCCGTTCCTGAATAATTAGCTGGTGGTGTCCAAGTGGCATTTAATGTAGTTTCATTTGGAGAGAATGTTCCTCCCGCATTACTTGTCCAAGTTCCGCCTGTTGCAGAGCCACCAACACTTCCGCCTAAAGCAGCAGAAGTTCCACCTTGACAAATAGGACTTAATGCACTTCCTGCATTTGCTGTAGGAGCCGGACAAGTTATTCCAATAATACTGACACCTGTCATGGAAATACGAGCATTATTATTCAACGTTACCGATCCATTCGAATTTGTATTTGAAGTTGGAATACTTCTGTTTGCAACCCCACTACGAATACCGTCTGTATTCCCAGAAGTCTGCTCATCTACCATAGTAAAATTAGATGGATATGAACTGATTGTTCTTGGAGTTGTATTACCATATCTGTTGGCTGTTACTACATAAACCGCCTGATTATTTGTTTGAATTGTTAAATTAGAACTAAAACTCAAAGTAGTTCCATCAGTAGCGGTTCCGTTACTTTGTCCTGAATTACTATGTTGAAAAGTAGTTGTTTGGTTAACATAATCAAATACAGCTGCCCAAACGGTATTAATACGAGTTGTTCCTCCGCTTACTGTAAATATTAAGTTGGAATTTGTTGCGTTATCAATATCAGCTTCTCTTAAATAATATATAGCCGTATGCTGACGATACCCTGTTTGATTTAAATTTCCTGACGCTAAAGTCAAACTTCTTCCCCCATAAGTAATACTAACTGTTCTTGAATCATTATCTGAACGCGAAGTCGCTACCGCAACAAGCAACAACCTATTAGTATCGGTACCTGTTGGAATGCTGTAACTTATGGTTTGTGAATTAGAAGTTCCATGATATAAATTAGTCCAATTTTCTAATGTAGTCACTTGTGCGGAAATCGTTCCTACACAAAACAAACACACTAGTAAAAAGAGCTTATTTAATTTTTCAAAATTTAGTAATGACTTCTTCATATTGTAATTAATAGCTGGTTATAGTATCGAATTTATTCGACAAACCTATCTATTAATCATAAGGTCATCAACTAAATTAGTTGAAATACAATTATTAACGTTGAAAAATGCATTTGTAATACTAATATTTCAAAAAAAATTAACATTTACACTATGTTTTTTTGATTTACAAAGCTAAAAGTCCTCACATCACTTTAACAAAAAACATAACACACTAAAAATCAATCTATTTAAAAACAAAACTTATCAAAACAGAAAGATAAAATTCAACTTACAAAATAACACTATACAAAAAATCCCGGCTATTTATATAACCGGGATTTTAAGTTTTGCTTATATGTTTTATTTACCGAACAACCTTTTTAGTAACAGTCATTCCGTCAATAGAAGCTATCTGAATAAATAATACTTGAGTTGCCGTATCTACAGATAAACTAGTTTGCGAAGCACCAACTTTATCAAGCGATGTCAACAATTTTCCTCTTATGTCAAATACTTTTACACTATCCATTATTGTGTTACCTGTATTGATTACAAACTGGTTATTGTCATTTTTATAAACTACCACTTGATTTGCTGTAAAATTAGGATTATCAACACTTAAAGCCGATTCTCTATATACCACCTCGAAACGATCGGCAAATGTTCCGGCTTGCGTAGCAAAAGTATATGCTCCCGCTGTTAAATTATGAACTGTTTGCAATAGCTTATCTTTCAAATAAATTGCTTGAATTCCACTAAATAAACCGGAAGTATGATCTATGTTTATAGTATAATTTCCGGCAGTCGATACCTTATAACTCATTGGCACCACATCGGTTATTTCAAATGAAGGGCGACCTTGTACTGCATAATCATCTCCATTAATTAAACTCGCCAAATACATTTCTTTATTAATGTTTTTGCCATCAATACCATAATCAATTCCCAAAGTTGAATTTGTTGTATAACCTACAGTCGTTTGACTTATTAACTCAGTTGTATTGGATAAATTCAACCAATAAAGACCTTGAATTTCACCGTTTGTCGCACTAACGTTACTGGTTCTGAAAAATTGATTTGCAGATGAAGAACCTCTTCTCATTTCATTAGTAAAATACAATTCATTATTAGCAGTATCTGCCTGAACCAAGAAACCTTGACCTACATTGATTACCCAATTTTCTTCATCACCTGAATTAAAATAACCCGCTCCGGTATCTCCGCCAGCTGCTTGATTTGCATTATAAGCAAGACTTGTCAATGTAGCATAGGTTGTAGCTGTTGAGCTATTGGTCTTTCTCCAAAAATAAAGTGTTCCTGTGATGTTTGGATTCTCTTCGATGAATTTTACCACGTTCAATTTTGACGGATAAGGGTTTCCTACGGCATTATATCCATTTCCTGTCAATGCCATTTCATAGGTAATATCTCCACTGTTTGGAACACCTTTAAACTCTCCTTGAAAAACCGTAGGAGCTGTAGGATGATTCCAAGGTGTACGTATTAAATATCCTGTAGCTTCAGCAAACTGAACATTATTTTGATCAGTACCGTTAATTCCGTTTGGCGCCGTTAAAGGTGACGGATATTGTAAATTCGTTAACGAAAATGAAACTGCATTGTATTGATCCGTTAATGTATTATAAGTATAAAAACGATTTGGCAATGTTGTTGGTGAAAAAGCATACAATCCTTGTCCAATTACAGGAGAAGACCACAATGTATAATCCTGACGCATTATTGCAGAACTGTTTCTTCTTACCGTAATGTTTCCTGAATTCAGACCCACTTCACCATCTTGCAGCAACGCTCCATTACTTTCTATCACCACTGCAGTAGCAGTTAAAGTATTGTTTAAACCTTCCACCACCCTTACTGTAGTTCCCGAACTCACCGTTAAAGATCCACCTGTATTGATTATTAATGATTTTGCCGTAAACTCACCATCAGTAGCGGTAACATACACATCTTCAATGATCGCCTCAATAGCTTCTGTTGGTCCTTCATTATTATTTGACCATTCTCCATTTGACCAAATCACAACACTAGGAGCTTGAGCAGTCTCAACTGTAATTGCATTTGAATTTCCTGATTCCACACCGCCACTGATAGCACGAACTACATAATGATATTCTGTTGCTTCGTCAAGATCTGTTACCTCATAAGAAGTTACATTACCTACATTTTCATTTTGTAAAGAGTATATATTAGTCACACCACCTTCCTCTCCTGTTATTAAAATATTATCAATTGCGCTTGTACCTGTTCCCGCAAGAGTTCCATTATTCGCTGAAACAGTACTCGTAACAAGCCATCTTAAATAGACTAATGATTTATTTTCGCAAGCAGTAGGCAAATTAATATTAGCTAATACCCCAGTCGTCCAGTTATTAGCAACTGATACCGTTACACCAATATCAGCCCAAGTAGAACCATTCAAAGAATATTGAACTTTAAAATCTTTTGGACCTGTATTTGAAGATCTTTGAGCTGAAGACAGTTTCAGATTATTGATATTTGTCGTTTCAAAACTAATTTGCCAATACTTAGTATTAACTGTTCCGTCCCAACCTCCGGTAGTAGTGGCAGCACTTGTTGTACTTGACGCAATAGGAACATAACTAACTCCTGTGGCATTAGTTGTTATTGTTTTATTTAAATTTACAGAAGTTCCTTCATCTGCAATATTATCATCAGTCGCATTAGGAAAATTCCAACCAACTACATCAACTGAAACTGGAGCACTTCCAATTATTTTATAAACATCAATCTCATAGCTTGTTGCTCCTGCTACAGCATTCCAATGTGCCGTAAAACCATCTGAGGTAATTGCAGTTGCTGCTGTCGCTACCGGGGCAGTAAGCACTACTACATTTCGAGTTGCATTTGTAGCAGCACTATAATTTGTATTTCCTGCTTGTGAAGCAGTAATAGTAGCTGTTCCCGCTCCTACAACTGTCATTGTATTACCTGAAACCGAAACCACAGCAGGATTAGAACTTGAATAAGTCAATGCTAAACCGGATGAAGATGATGCATAGGAATTCAAGTTAACTGAACCCGAAGTCAAAGTCAATACCGGTAATGCATTAAACGTAATGGTTTGACTTGCTATTGTAATATTTGCAGATAAACCAGGTTGTGTTAAAGTATAATTACCAATTCCGGCACCTGTTAAAGACAACGTTACTGTTATTCCTGTTCCAACGTTTACTGAAGCAAAAGTTCCGTTAGCTGCAAGACTTACAGTTGCTGTATCAGCTGCCTCTACACCATTTAATGTTGCTCCTGTTACTGTTGCAACAGTCGTTCCGTTATATACTTTATCATGAGCTACAGCACCTGTAACTGTTAATGCTTTTGCCGTTACATTAGCCGACAACGACGGAAGTGTCAAGCTATAATTAGCCGCAGCCGAACCTGTCAACGACAATCCTGATATCGTAATGGCTTTACCTGTACCTATATTAGCATTGGCAAAAGTATAGGTTGGTGCTACGCTTAAAGTAACATTTCCTGTGTCTGCTGCCAACACACCATTAAGAGTCGCTGATCCTGAAACTGTGGCTACATTTGTTGCATTATATTGTCGATTCACTCCGGTTAATCCGGTAATGGTAAGTTGTCTTTGAGTAACTGTTAAAGAATGAACTACATCTGTAGCAGCATTATAATTAACATTACCAGCTTGAGAAGCTGTAATGTTAGTTGTTCCGACACCTACAATAGTAACCGTATTTCCTGAAACTGTTGCCACATTAGTATTCGAACTTGTATATGTAACTGTAAGCCCTGATGATGCTGTAGCTCCTAGAGTAAAACTAGCATCACCGTAAGCTCTATTTGCTAAAGTTCCAAAAGTAATTGTTTGATTTCCTTTGGCTATGTTAAAATTAATAGTCGCAGGACTGGCACTTGTTCCTGCTCCATTAGAAGCATTAACAGTAATGGAAGAAGTTCCCGCAACCGTTGGTGTTCCTGAAATCACCCCTGATGTTGTATTTAGACTTAAACCTGTCGGTAATGTTCCTGATGCGATACTATAACCTGTAGGACCATTTGTTGCCACAATTTGATAATTAGTAATCGCCGTTCCTACAGTCCCGCTCACGGTTCCTCCCGTTAAAACTGGAGGAGCCGCAGATGTATAAGTAACTTTTACACCCGTTAACCTAGCATGTACATTAGTTGTATTTGCATTTCTAATCTTTATACTTGATGTTATACTAAGACCTGTAACACTATAAGTTGTACCAGACAATGATAAAGCAGGATCACTTGCAGTAGTGGTAGTAGCACCTATTGAATATCTTAATGTTGGTAAATTTCCAGTTACTCCATACAACTCAATTGCTGTTATAGTTACTCCATTAGCTGGAATTAATGTAATCGAACAGCCATTATATGGTGAATTACTTCCATAATATAATCTCAATGTATTATCTCCAGTATTAAAAGCGGGAGCATTCGTCGCTGAATTTTGCTGAGTTGTAAATGACACATTGGAATCTATTGTCCCTGAAGTTGCTGAAAACGTATGCGAAACTTGTCCATTGGACACTCCCACAAAAGCAAAAATAAACATCACGGTAAAAAGCAATTTCCCAATAGCATTTTTACCCAAACAATAAGTAGTTTTATTCATAGTTAGTTAGTTTTTGGAACCTGTCTTGTGCGAGCAACAGCGCTGGACACAAGAAAAAATATAGTTTTTTGAAAACGCCATACTTTCAATAGACCACTGAGAATCAGACGAAAGCATAACCTGACAAAAATACATTTATTTTTTAATTTTCCAAATTAATCCCGTAAGTTTTCGATTAAAACGATTAAATGCATAATACTAAATTAACACTATCGGAAAACAGCTATTTATTGATAACATTGGGCTAACAAATGGTTTCAATACATAAAAAAACCTCTCAAAAAATGAGAGGTTTTTTAATTTATAGCTTTTATATTCTAAGCTTGTCCTGCCGGTCCAAAATTTAAAGGCACTTGTGGTTGTTCTGTATCTTTTATTTCTCCGTTTACAGCTTCAAAACGATGAATATTATCATTTAATGCTTTTAGGAAACGTTTTGCATGTTGTGGAGTCAAAACAATTCTTGATTTCACTTTTGCTTTTGGCACACCCGGCATAATAGTAACAAAATCTACAACAAATTCAGAAGCTGAATGGTTGATTATAGCCAAATTGGAATAAATTCCTTCGGCCGTTTTTTCATCAAGCTCAATATTAATTTGACCTTGTTGCTGTTGATTATTATCGCTCATTTGATATTAGATTTAAAATATTAGATTTAAATTTTGCTACTTTTCTATTTAAAAAGCCACTAATTTAAAATTTAAAATAGTGGCTTTCATTTTATTAATTACTAATCGTCAGATTAATAAATATATTCTTCTCTTTTAGACATGATTTCGTTGAAATCTTCTTTAGAACCTACAATAGTATGATCATAATCTCTCATACCTGTACCTGCAGGAATTCTGTGTCCAACGATAACATTTTCTTTCAAGCCTTCTAAAGTATCTACTTTACCTGCTACAGCAGCTTCGTTTAATACTTTGGTAGTTTCCTGGAATGATGCCGCAGAGATGAATGATTTCGTTTGCAGTGATGCTCTGGTAATACCTTGTAGTATTGGTGTAGCTGTAGCTGTAATAACGTCACGAGCCACTACCAGATTTTTATCATTACGTTTTAACAAAGAGTTCTCATCTCTCAACTCACGCGGAGAAACGATTTGCCCTGGTTTCAACACTTCTGAATCACCTGCATCTTCTACTACTTTCATTCCGTATAACTTATCATTTTCTTCGATAAAGTCACTAGTATGGATTAATTGTTCTTCAAGGAACAATGTATCTCCCGGATCCTGAACTTGTACTTTACGCATCATTTGACGGATAACCACTTCAAAGTGTTTGTCATTGATTTTTACCCCTTGAAGACGATAAACCTCTTGAATTTCATTTACCAAATACTGTTGAACAGCTGATGGTCCTTGAATTCTAAGAATATCTTCCGGAGTAATTGCACCGTCAGACAATGGCATACCTGCTTTTACGAAGTCATTTTCTTGAACTAGAATTTGGTTCGAAAGTTTAACTAAATACTTTTTAATTTCTCCAAATTTAGATTCGATAACAATTTCACGGTTACCTCTTTTGATTTTTCCGAAAGAAACAACACCATCAATTTCTGAAACTACCGCCGGGTTTGAAGGATTACGAGCTTCTAGCAACTCTGTAATTCTTGGTAAACCTCCAGTAATATCACCAGCTTTAGAAGAACGACGAGGAATTTTTACCAAGATTTTACCTGCTTTAATTTTCTCTCCGTCTTCTACCATAAGGTGAGCACCAACTGGTAAGTTATAAGAACGAATTAATTCACCGTCTTTACCGTAAATATGTAATGTTGGGATTAATTTTTTATTTCTTCCTTCTGAAATTACTTTTTCCTGGAAACCTGTTTGCTCATCGATTTCAACCATGAACGATTGTCCTTGCTCTAAATCTTCATAAGCTACTTTACCGGTAAATTCAGAAATAATAACTCCGTTATATGGATCCCATTTACAGATGTCAGTTCCTTTTTCAATTACTTCACCGTCTTTTACGTAAATAAATGAACCGTAAGGAATATTATGAGTACTTAATAAAATATCGGTTTTAACATCGATTAATTTCAATTCAGTAGAACGAGAAATTACAATATCAACAGTGTTTCCTTCTGTATCTTCACCTTTCACTGTTTTCAAGTCTTCGATTTCAAGTCTTCCTCCAAATCTTGCCACAATGCTAGACTCTTCAGAAACACCACCGGCAACACCACCCACGTGGAATGTACGAAGCGTTAACTGAGTTCCAGGCTCACCAATTGATTGTGCTGCAATAACCCCAACTGCTTCACCTTTTTGAGTCATTTTACCTGTCGCCAAGTTTCTTCCGTAACATTTTGCACAGATACCTTTCTTAGCTTCACAAGTTAATGGCGAACGAACATCTACTTTTTCCACCGGAGACTCTTCAATCGCTTTAACAATAGCTTCTGTAATTTGTTCACCTGCATGAACTAATACTTCGTTAGTCAATGGATTGATAACATCTTGTAATGCTACACGTCCTAAGATTCTCTCCCCAAGGGTTTCAACAATTTCTTCGTTTTTCTTTAAAGCAGAAACTTCAATCCCTCTTAATGTACCACAATCTACAGAATTCACAATTACATCTTGAGAAACGTCATGTAAACGACGTGTTAAGTATCCGGCATCAGCCGTTTTCAAAGCAGTATCCGCAAGACCTTTACGGGCACCGTGAGTAGAGATAAAGTACTCAAGAATTGATAGACCTTCTTTAAAGTTAGAAAGAATTGGATTTTCAATAATTTCACCACCTCCGGCTGTTGATTTTTTCGGCTTAGCCATCAAACCACGCATACCGGTTAACTGACGAATTTGCTCTTTAGATCCACGAGCTCCAGAGTCAAGCATCATATATACTGAGTTGAAACCTTGTTGATCTTCACGGATATTTTTCATTGCCAATTCAGTCAATTGAGCATTGGCAGAAGTCCAAATATCAATAACTTGGTTGTAACGTTCGTTATTGGTAATAAGTCCCATGTTATAGTTCATGGAAATAACATCAACCTGCTCTCTAGCGTCTGCAATTAATTTTTCTTTTTGCTCCGGAATTCTAATATCTCCCAAACTGAAAGATAACCCTCCACGGAATGCAAATTTATATCCCATATCCTTCATGTTATCAAGGAAAGCTGCCGTTGTAGGAACATCTGTTACTGCAAGGATTTTTCCGATGATATCACGAAGTGATTTTTTAGTCAATACTTCATTGATATAACCCGCTGCTTCAGGTACTACTTCATTAAATAATACTCTACCGGCAGTTGTTTGGATAATTTTATACACTAATTCTCCATTCTCATTAAAATCTTTTGTTCTGATTTTAACGCGAGCATTTAATTCTAATCTACCTTCGTTTAAAGCAATATTAACTTCTTCAGCAGAATAGAACGTTAAACCTTCTCCTAAAATTTTATGCTCAGGGGTTGACAATCTTTCTTTGGTCATATAGTAAAGACCAAGTACCATGTCCTGAGATGGAACCGTGATTGGCGCACCGTTTGCAGGATTCAAAATATTATGTGAAGCTAACATTAACAATTGAGCTTCCAAAATTGCTTCAGGTCCAAGCGGTAAATGAACTGCCATCTGGTCACCATCAAAGTCAGCATTGAAAGCTGTACAAGTTAATGGGTGCAACTGAATAGCTTTTCCTTCAATCAACTTAGGTTGGAAAGCCTGAATACCAAGTCTATGCAAAGTAGGGGCACGGTTTAAAAGTACCGGATGTCCTTTGATTACATTTTCAAGAATATCCCATACTACAGGCTCTTTTTTGTCAATAATTTTCTTAGCTGACTTAACTGTTTTAACAATTCCTCTTTCGATTAATTTACGAATAACAAATGGTTTGTATAATTCAGCAGCCATATCTTTTGGCAAACCACACTCATACATTTTCAATTCAGGTCCAACAACAATTACCGAACGTGCTGAATAATCGACACGTTTACCTAATAAGTTTTGACGGAAACGCCCTTGTTTACCTTTTAATGAATCTGATAATGATTTTAATGGTCTGTTTGACTCTGTTTTAACCGCAGAAGCTTTACGTGTATTATCAAATAATGAATCAACCGATTCTTGTAACATACGTTTTTCGTTTCTCAAGATTACTTCCGGAGCTTTGATTTCCATCAATCTTTTTAAACGATTGTTACGGATGATAACTCTTCTGTACAAATCATTTAAATCAGATGTTGCAAAACGACCTCCGTCAAGCGGTACTAACGGACGTAATTCTGGCGGAATAACCGGAATCACTTTCAAAATCATCCATTCCGGACGGTTTTCTCTGTTCAAGTTTGCTTCACGGAAAGACTCTACAACTTGTAATCTCTTTAACGCTTCTGTTTTTCTTTGTTTTGATGTTTCGTTATTAGCACTATGTCTCAATTCGTATGACAAAGCATCCAAATCTGTACGAGCTAATAAATCCATAATACATTCAGCACCCATTTTGGCAATGAATTTATTTGGATCAGAATCATCTAAGTATTGATTTTCCATTGGAAGTGTATCTAAAATATTCAAATACTCTTCCTCTGTTAAAAAGTCTAATTTTTGTAACTCTTCGCCATCTACATTTTTAGCAATACCTGCTTGAATTACTACATATCTTTCATAATAGATAATCATATCTAATTTCTTAGATGGTAATCCAAGGATATAACCAATTTTATTTGGCAATGAACGGAAGTACCAAATATGAGCGATTGGCACAACTAAATTGATGTGTCCAACTCTATCACGACGTACTTTTTTTTCAGTAACTTCAACTCCACAACGGTCACAAACGATTCCTTTATAACGGATTCTTTTGTATTTACCACAAGCACATTCAAAATCTTTTACCGGACCAAAAATTCTTTCGCAAAAAAGACCATCACGTTCTGGTTTGTGTGTTCTGTAGTTGATAGTTTCTGGCTTCAAAACTTCGCCTCTTGACTCAGCCAAGATAGACTCTGGAGAAGCTAAACCAATTGAAATTCTATCAAACCTTTTGATAGAATTTTTATTGTCCTTATTATTTCTATTATTCATCATAGTTTTTACTATTGATTTATTTCTATTAATTGAACTTAGATTTATGATTTTTGCTTTTCTAAAAAAACTAAACCATTAAGTTACTACCTCGGATTACTTCTCAAAACTTCAAGTCTCTTTCACCTTGAAGTGCTAGTTATACAACTTAGTGTTACATAAAAAATCGGAACGGTTTACGGGTATAAATCTTTAAAAACTTATTTTTGAAAAAGTATCCAGTTTTCAGTCGCAGTCAGCAATTAATGCCAACTGAGACTGATACTGATTTACTGATTTATTCTTCTAATCTGATGTCTAATCCAAGACCTTTCAATTCGTGCATCAATACGTTGAACGATTCTGGTAATCCTGGTTCTGGCATAGTTTCACCTTTTACGATTGCTTCGTAAGTTTTAGCTCTACCAATTACGTCATCCGATTTAACAGTCAAGATTTCCCTAAGCGTGCTTGATGCTCCATAAGCTTCAAGTGCCCAAACCTCCATCTCTCCAAAACGCTGACCTCCAAACTGAGCTTTACCTCCAAGTGGCTGTTGTGTAATCAAAGAGTAAGGACCAATAGAACGTGCGTGCATTTTATCATCAACCATGTGTCCAAGTTTCAACATGTAGATAACTCCAACAGTTGCAGGTTGATGGAAACGCTCTCCTGTTCCACCATCGTATAAATATGTATGCCCAAAACGTGGAATACCGGCTTCATCAGTCAAACCATTAATTTGGTCTAATGTAGCTCCATCAAAAATTGGAGTAGCAAATTTTCTACCTAATTTTTGTCCAGCCCATCCAAGAACCGTTTCATAAATTTGTCCAATGTTCATACGTGATGGTACACCAAGTGGATTTAACACGATATCAACCGGAGTTCCGTCTTCAAGGAAAGGCATATCTTCGTCTCTTACAATACGAGCAACAATACCTTTATTTCCGTGACGTCCTGCCATTTTATCACCCACTTTCAGTTTACGTTTTTTAGCAATATAAACTTTAGCTAATTTTAAAATTCCTGCTGGTAATTCATCTCCAACAGTAATTGTAAATTTCTCTCTTCTTAACGCACCTTGTAAATCGTTTAATTTAATTTTGTAGTTGTGAATTAAGTCGTTAACCAATCTATTTGTTTCGTCATCAGAAACCCATTGACCTTTTGTCAAGTGAGCGAAATCTTCTACTGACTGTAACATCTTTTTAGAGTATTTTTTACCTTTTGGAAGAACTTCTTCTCCTAAGTCATTCATTACTCCTTGTGATGTTTTTCCATCAACGATTTCGAATAATTTCTCAATTAATTTGTCTTTTAATTCAACAAATTTCGTTTCGAACTCCATTTCCAAAGCCGTCAAATCGTCTTTATCTTTGGTACGTTTCTTTTTATCTTTTACTGCACGAGCGAATAATTTTTTATCTAAAACTACACCGTGTAATGATGGAGAAGCTTTCAATGAAGCATCTTTTACATCACCAGCTTTATCACCGAAGATAGCTCTTAAAAGTTTTTCTTCCGGAGTTGGATCTGATTCTCCTTTTGGTGTAATTTTTCCGATTAGGATGTCGCCAGGTTTAACTTCGGCACCAATTCTAATCATTCCGTTTTCATCCAAATCTTTAGTAGCTTCTTCAGAAACGTTAGGAATATCATTAGTTAACTCTTCGTTTCCTAATTTAGTATCTCTAACTTCCAATGAATAATCATCTACGTGGATTGACGTGAAAATATCATCACGAACTACTTTTTCAGAAATTACAATTGCATCCTCGAAGTTGTAACCTTTCCATGGCATGAACGCTACTTTTAAGTTTCTACCTAAAGCTAATTCCCCATTTTGTGTTGCATATCCTTCACAAAGTACTTGACCTTTGGTAACTCTGTCACCTTTTCTAACGATTGGTTTCAGGTTAATAGATGTGCTTTGATTCGTTTTTCTGAACTTAATTAATTGGTATGTTTTTTCATCCGGATCGAAGCTTACCATTCTTTCTTCTTCAGTTCTGTCGTATTTGATGGTAATTATATTAGCATCAACATATTCAACAGTTCCATTACCTTCAGCATTAATCAATACTCTTGAGTCAGAAGCAACTTGTCTTTCCAAACCGGTTCCAACGATTGGAGCTTCAGGACGTAACAATGGTACAGCCTGACGCATCATGTTTGATCCCATCAATGCACGGTTCGCATCATCATGCTCCAAGAAAGGAATTAATGAAGCTGAAATCGAAGCAATTTGATTTGGTGCAACGTCAGTATAATGAACTACATTAGGCTCAACAACCGGGAAGTCACCTTCTTCACGAGCAATTACTTTATCAGCAGTTATTGTTCCATTGGTATCCATTTCAATGTTTGCCTGAGCAATCATTTTTCCTTCTTCTTCTTCTGCACTTAAATAAATAGGTTCAGAAACTAAGTCAACTTGTCCGTTAGTAACTTTACGGTAAGGCGTTTCGATGAAGCCCATTCCGTTTACTTTTGCATAAACACCAAGTGATGAAATCAAACCAATGTTTGGTCCCTCAGGAGTTTCAATCGGACATAAACGACCATAGTGTGTATAGTGAACGTCACGAACCTCGAAACCAGCTCTCTCTCTCGAAAGTCCACCTGGTCCAAGTGCAGAAAGTCTTCTTTTGTGTGTAATCTCAGCTAATGGATTCGTTTGATCCATAAATTGAGACAACTGGTTAGTACCAAAGAAAGAGTTGATAACTGATGATAATGTTTTAGCATTAATCAAATCAATTGGTGTAAACACCTCGTTATCTCTAACGTTCATTCTCTCACGAATAGTTCTAGCCATACGTGCTAAACCAACACCGAATTGTTGAGACAATTGTTCACCAACTGTTCTAACACGACGGTTTGACAAGTGGTCGATATCATCAATCTCTGCTTTTGAATTGATCAACTCAATCAAATATTTTACGATTGTAATGATGTCTTCTTTCGTTAAAACTTGTTTTTCCATTGGAATATCAAGGTTTAACTTTTTGTTCATTCTGTAACGACCAACTTCACCTAAGTTATAACGTTGGTCAGAGAAGAATAATTTATCGATAATACCACGAGCCGTTTCTTCATCAGGCGGTTCTGCATTACGCAACTGACGATAGATGTGCTCAACAGCTTCTTTTTCAGAGTTTGTCGGGTCTTTTTGTAACGTGTTATGGATAATTGCATAATCTGCTTGGTTATTATCCTCTTTGTGTAACAAAATAGATTTTACATTAGAATCGATGATTTCTTCTACATTATCTTTATCGATAATGGTATCACGATCTAATATAATTTCATTACGCTCGATAGATACTACTTCACCTGTATCTTCGTCAACGAAATCTTCATGCCATGTATTCAAAACACGTGCAGCAAGTTTTCTACCGATGTATTTTTTAAGACCTGTTTTTGAAACTTTGATTTCTTCTGCAAGGTCAAAGATTTCAAGAATATCTTTATCACGCTCAAATCCGATAGCACGGAAAAGAGTCGTAACCGGTAATTTTTTCTTTCTATCGATATACGCATACATTACGTTGTTGATATCGGTAGCAAATTCTATCCAAGAACCTTTGAAAGGAATTACTCTTGCAGAATAAAGTTTGGTTCCATTTGCGTGGAATGATTGTCCAAAGAAAACTCCAGGTGAACGGTGTAACTGAGAAACCACAACTCTTTCTGCACCATTGATAACGAATGTACCGCTTGGTGTCATGTAAGGAATTGTTCCTAGATATACGTCTTGAACGATAGTTTCAAAATCCTCATGTTCTGGATCTGTACAGTAAAGTTTAAGTCTAGCTTTAAGCGGAACGCTATAAGTTAAACCTCTATCGATACATTCTTCAATCGTGTAACGTGGTGGATCAACGAAGTAATCTAAAAATTCTAATACAAATTGGTTTCTTGTATCTGTTATTGGGAAGTTCTCCATGAAGGTATTGTATAAACCTTCGTTGCCTCTTTCATCTGATTTCGTTTCTAATTGGAAGAAATCTTTAAAAGATTTTACCTGAACATCTAGAAAATCTGGATATTGAGGTATATTTTTTGTTGAGGCAAAATTCAATCTTTCAGTCTGATTTGTTATCATCAATGGACAAAATTTTGATTTAAAAAAAGTAATTTTTTGTGTAAAAACACTGTTCAATCTCTACTTTCCTTTTTTTGATAATCAATACATCTTAAAAATAAACCAGGAAAAATTGTCTATTTTTTTCTTCGTATTGATTAAAAGCTCCTTCGTCATTTGAGCCAATGCAGTAATGAAATTTATATAATTTCATTATACGAAAAATGGTTTAGGTCATTGAGGGTTAACTCAAGACCTAAACCTAGTTCTAAAACCGGTGTGTTATTATTTTAACTCAACAACAGCTCCAGCTTCTTCTAATGATTTTTTCAAACCTTCTGCTTCTGCTTTAGAAACTCCTTCTTTAATGTTAGAAGGTGCACCATCAACGATATCTTTTGCTTCTTTCAAGCCAAGACCTGTTAATTCTTTTACAGCTTTAACTACTGCTAATTTAGAAGCACCAGCATCTTTCAATACTACTGTGAATTCTGTTTGCTCTTCAGCAGCACCAGCATCACCTCCACCAGCAGCAACTACTACAGCTGCAGCAGCTGGTTCAATACCATACTCGTCTTTTAATATTGTTGCTAAATCGTTAACTTCTTTAACTGTTAAGTTAACTAATTGTTCTGCGAATTGTTTTAAATCTGCCATTTTTTCTATCGTTTAAAATGTTCTTTTTAATTAAATATGTTTTTTTAGTCTGCTCGATTATTCAGCTGCTTCACCTTTTTGTTCAGCATTGTTTAATAATGCTGAAATAATACGTTGAGCAGGAGATTGAAGTAATCCGATGATTTCACCGATAACTTCTTCTTTAGATTTAAGAGATGCTAAGCTATCTAATAAGTTATCTCCAATGTAGATTTCGTTATTAATGAAAGCACCTTTTAAAAGTGGTTTATCTGATTTCTTACGGAAATCTTTAATGATTTTTGCAGGAGCATTTGCAACTTCAGCGATTAAAATTGACGAATTTCCTTTTAATACTGATGGTAAATCTCCATAATCATTAGCAGAAGCTTGCATTGCTTTTTCAAGTAATGTATTTTTAACAACCTCTAATTTAATTCCAGCTTTAAAACAAGCTCTTCTCAAATTTGAAGTAGTTTCTGCATTTAATCCAGAAGTATCTGCAATATATATAATGTTTGCATCAGCCAACTTTGCAGTTAAATCTTCTATCGCGATTGATTTTTCTTCTCTAGTCATAATAAAATATGTTTAACTACCAATTATACTGCTTTAGGATCTAAAGCGATAGCAGGACTCATTGTACTTGACAAGTGGATAGACTTGATATAAGTACCTTTAGCTGCAGTTGGTTTCATTTTAATTAATGTTTGTATAATTTCGTGAGCATTGTCAACGATTTTGTCAGCTTCAAAAGAGATTCTTCCGATACCTGCATGAACGATACCTGTTTTATCAACTTTAAAGTCAATTTTACCAGCTTTAACTTCAGCAACCGCTTTTCCAATCTCCATAGTAACAGTTCCTGTCTTAGGGTTTGGCATTAAACCTCTTGGACCTAAAACACGTCCTAACGGACCTAATTTACCCATGATAGCCGGCATAGTAATAATTACATCTACATCTGTCCAACCATCTTTAATTTTTTGAAGGTAATCATCTAATCCTACGAAATCAGCACCAGCTGCTTTAGCTTCTGCTTCTTTATCCGGAGTTACTAAAGCTAATACTTTAGTATCTTTACCTGTTCCATGAGGAAGTGTTACAACACCTCTTACCATTTGATTTGCTTTTCTTGGATCAACTCCTAAACGAACAGCAATATCTACAGACTCATCAAATTTTGCAGAAGCAACTGTTTTCAATAAAGATGAAGCATCTTTTAATGAATACAATTTATTTTTCTCAATTTTTGAAGCAGCCTCTTTTTGTTTTTTAGTCAATTTTGCCATTTCTTACCTTATTTTAGAGGAGAATCTCCCGTTACAGTTATACCCATAGATCTAGCTGTTCCAGCAATCATGCTCATAGCAGACTCAATTGTGAAAGCATTTAAATCAGCCATCTTATCTTCAGCAATAGCCTTAACCTGATCCCAAGTAATACTTCCTACTTTACGACGGTTAGGCTCTCCTGAACCAGATTTTAATTTAGCAGCATCCAATAACTGAACTGCAGCAGGTGGAGTTTTTACAACAAAATCGAATGATTTGTCTTTGTACACAGTAATTTGTACTGGTAACACTTTGCCAGGTTGATCTTGTGTTCTAGCATTAAATTGCTTACAGAACTCCATGATATTAACTCCAGCAGCTCCCAAAGCAGGTCCAACCGGTGGCGACGGGTTCGCAGCACCTCCCTTAACTTGTAGTTTAACTACTTTACTAATTTCTTTAGCCATTTCTTAAAAATTTAGCACATCTATCAATTGGAAGCGATTGATGTGAGTTATAATATATGTAACAAAAAATTATACTTTTTCAACTTGCATAAAACTTAGCTCTAGCGGAGTTTTTCTTCCGAAAATCTTCACCATAACTTCAAGCTTACGTTTTTCTTCATTAATCTTTTCAATAGAACCGTTGAAACCATTAAAAGGACCATCAATCACTTTTACTGTTTCACCAACAGAGTAAGGAATGTTTTGTGTATCTGTATTAACAGACAATTCATCAACTTTTCCTAACATTCTGTTTACCTCAGACAATCTTAACGGCACAGGATCACCTCCTTTTACCTCTCCCAAAAAACCTATAACACCTGTTATAGATTTAATAATATGAGGAATTTCACCCATAAGATTTGCCTCTATCATAACATATCCCGGAAAATAAACCCTATCTTTTGATATTTTTTTACCATCTCTAACCTGCACCACTTTTTCAGTAGGAACAAGCACTTGAGAAATATAGTCAGCCATACCAAGTCTGCTTATTTCGGTTTCAATATAAGACTTAACCTTATTCTCTTGACCACTAACAGCCCTTACGACGTACCATTTTTTTGCATTAATATCAGCCATTTTAAATAAATTATGGTTTTAACCAATTGAAAAACTCAGCTATTGATTTAGCAAACAACTCATCAACACCCCAAGTAACGAGAGCCATCACAATAGAAAAAACCGCAACAATTATAGTATAACGTTGCACTTCTGACCATTCCGGCCAAGTTACATTTGTTTTTAGCTCTTCAAATGCTTCCGATATATAATTAACAACTTTTGTCATCTTTCAAAAATTTGCACGGGCGGGAGGATTCGAACCACCATCAACGGTTTTGGAGACCGCTATTCTACCCTTGAACTACGCCCGTATAAAAACCAGCAGAAATCTAACGATTTCCGCTGGCTATAATTAACTAATTATTAGTCTAAAATTTCAGTTACCTGACCAGCACCAACTGTTCTACCACCTTCACGGATAGCGAAACGTAAACCTACGCTCAATGCAATTGGACTTAATAAATCAACTGTAATAGTCAAGTTATCACCTGGCATTACCATCTCTACACCAGCAGGCAAAGAAATAATACCTGTTACATCAGTTGTACGTACATAGAACTGAGGACGGTAATTATTATGGAATGGAGTGTGACGTCCACCTTCTTCTTTTTTCAAGATATAAACCTCAGCCTTAAATTTAGCATGTGGCTTAACTGAACCTGGCTTACAAATAACCATACCTCTACGGATATCTGCTTTATCAATACCTCTTAATAAAAGACCAACGTTATCTCCAGCTTCACCTCTATCAAGGATTTTACGGAACATTTCAACTCCAGTAATTGTAGAAGTTAATTTATCAGCTCCCATACCAATGATTTCAACAGGATCTCCTGTGTTAGCAACTCCAGTTTCGATACGACCTGTAGCAACAGTTCCACGACCTGTAATTGTAAATACATCTTCAACCGGCATCAAGAATGGTTTTTCATTATCACGAACAGGCTCTTCAATCCAAGCATCAACAGCATCCATTAATTCCATGATTTTTTCAACCCATTTATCATCTCCATTTAATCCACCCAAAGCAGAACCTTGAACAACAGGACCATTATCTCCATCATATTCATAGAAAGACAACAAATCTCTGATTTCCATTTCAACAAGCTCTAACAACTCAGCATCATCAACCATATCCACTTTATTCATGAATACAACAATTCTAGGAATACCTACCTGACGACCTAAAAGGATGTGCTCACGAGTTTGAGGCATTGGACCATCTGTAGCAGCAACTACCAAGATAGCACCATCCATTTGAGCAGCACCAGTAACCATGTTTTTAACATAATCCGCGTGACCAGGACAATCTACGTGAGCATAGTGTCTTTTTTCAGTTTCATACTCAACGTGAGATGTATTAATAGTAATACCTCTTTCTTTTTCTTCCGGAGCGTTATCAATTTGATCGAATGAACGAGCTTGAGACAATCCTTTATCAGCTAATACCTTAGTAATAGCAGCAGTTAAAGTAGTTTTTCCGTGGTCAACGTGACCAATCGTACCAATGTTAAGGTGTGGCTTGGTACGACTAAAATTTTCTTTTGCCATTTTAATTAATTTTTAATCTTAGTTATATATTAGTGTTCAAATTTTACAATTTTGAGCCAATGACGGGATTTGAACCCGTGACCTCTTCCTTACCAAGGAAGCACTCTACCCCTGAGCTACACCGGCGGTAAAGATTTTTAGATTTTAAACATTTGATATTAAATATCCAACATTTGAAATTTTACATCTAAAATTTCTTGTGGGGAGAGCAGGATTCGAACCTGCGAAGACATAGTCAGCAGATTTACAGTCTGCCCTCGTTGGCCGCTTGAGTATCTCCCCTTAACCATTTATTTTCAATATTTTAAAAGAACTGAGCCGATGGAGGGACTCGAACCCACGACCTGCTGATTACAAATCAGCTGCTCTAGCCAGCTGAGCTACACCGGCAAACTCAATAAAAAAAGTCCGCTATTTCTAACGGACTGCAAATGTATGGATTTTATTGTTCAATCAAAACATTTTTTGAAAAATTTTTATTTTATGTGTGAGCCCTAACTTTTTCTTTTCTTTTTACTAACAATCTCTCTAAAGATTCTGACGCTAACTCTATTGCTTCCTCAAAAGTTTTACATTGTTTTTTAACCATAAAATCATCTCCGGGAACATGAATTTTAACTTCTACGACTTTATTTTCTTTCTCACTTGTCTTCTCTACTTTCAAAAAGACATCAGAAGAAACAACTTTGTCATAAAATTTTTCAAGCTTAGCCAATCTTTCCTCTATGAAATTAACCAATTTTTTGTCAACAGAAAAGTTAACAGCATTAACATTTACTTTCATAATCTTTACATTATTTTGATTATACAATGAATTATTTTTCATTTCTGGGATGAGCATCTTGATATACTTTTTTTAATTCCGCTAAACTATTATGAGTATATACTTGTGTAGATGCCAAACTTGAATGCCCTAATAATTCTTTAACTGAGTTTATATCTGCTCCATTATTCAGCAAATGAGTCGCAAACGTATGCCTTAATATATGCGGACTCTTTTTTACCTTTTCAGAAACATTACTAAAGTAGTAATTTATTATTCGATACACAAACGATTCACTTAATTTAACTCCATTTAACATTAAAAAAAGAAAGTCTTTATCAACCAACAACTCTAACTTATTCCTTTCCAGAACATATTGATTTAACTGAGCCGAAACAACGGGCAAAAGAGGAATTATTCTTTCTTTATTTCTTTTACCCAACACCTTTATAGTATTATTTGAAAAATCAATATTTGAGGTTTTCAACTCTATTAATTCAATACGTCTAATTCCTGTAGTATAAAACAAATCAATAATTAACTTATCACGAATACCTTCAAACCCTTCAGGAAAAACCAATTGATTTATAACAATATCCAATTCCTTCTCTGAAAAAGGTATTTGAACTTTCTTTGGAGTTTTCAATGCTTTATGTTTCAACAATGGATTAACCTGAATTTGCTTTGTTTTCATAAGAAATTTATAAAACGCCTTAAGTGAAGAAATTTTTCGATTAATAGTAACATTCTCAACTCCTTTATCTGACAGGAGAACTATCCAAGACCTAATCAAACTATAATTAACTTCTAAAAGATTATCCGTTTTAAATTCTTCTTCTATAAAAAAATGAAAAGCATCCAAATCATCAAGATATGCTTTTAAAGTATGTTTGGAGTATTTTTTTTCCAAAAAAAGATAATCAGCAAAACTTTTTTTTATTTTTTCCATAAAAAAACCATCAGATTCAAAGTTACAAAACTTTTCACCTGATGGTTCTATTATTTTAGAAAAACTGTTTACTAGCTTTCTAAGCTATCCTTTAAACCTTGAATGTATTGAGCTTTTTGGATTTGTGCTCTTCTAACAACTGATGGTTTAGTAAACGCTTGACGCGCTCTAAGTTGTCTTACAGTTCCTGTTTTATCGAATTTTCTTTTGTAGCGCTTTAATGCTCTATCAATGTTTTCTCCGTCTTTAATTGGTATAATCAACATAATTTAGACACCTCCTCTCATTTAGTGGGCGCAAAAGTAAAAATTATTTATGAATTATACCTAATTTATTTTGGAATTATTTTTAGCCCGGATAGGAACGAATATCCTTTTTTAATGAAATTATAGTTTTTCCTATAAAGAAGAGCGACCAACGGAAGCTCCTTTTTTATAGTCAGAAAAGCATAATTTTATAAAAAATATAGTAGTGGATAGCCGGAATAGCTTCTACTTATTTTTTTACTGCCGGTTGATAATTTTGTTTATCGATTATCATTTTGGACAAAATCTCTTTGAGAATTTCTGATGTTCCGCCACCAATTGGACCTAATCGACTATCTCTTAGCAATCGAGCCAACGGGTATTCTTCCATATAACCGTAACCACCCAACATTTGAAGACAACTGTAAATTGTTTCATCAGCTACTTTGGTTGATTTTAGTTTTGCCATAGTAGCTTCTTTCACGACATATTCTCCTTTATTTAAACGAGCAACGGCTGCATAATTGAATATCTTGCAATGTTCTACGTCGGTAGCATGCTCAACCATAGTATGTCGCAATGCTTGAAATTTATTTATAGTTGTTCCGAATGCTTCGCGCTCAGACATATATTGAATGGTGTAATCAATCGCATACTCCGCTCTTGCATGTGCGTTAATTGCCATAATTAATCGCTCTAAAGCGAAATGTTGCATAATATAAGGAAAGCCTTTCCCTTCTTCACCCATTAGGTTTTCGAGAGGAATCTCAACATTATCGAAGGAAATTTCGGCAGTATCGGAAGCACGCCAACCTAATTTATCGAGTTTTGTTGACGTAATTCCTTTTAGATTAGTATCTACCAAGAAAATACTAATACCTTTATTTCCTAACTCGGGACTTGTTTTTGCAGCAACCACATAGTAATCTGCATAAACGCCATTGGTAATGAATGTCTTAGAACCGTTAATTACATATTTATCGCCTTTTTTTATTGCAGTGGTTTTCATTCCTGCCACATCACTTCCGCCAAAAGGTTCAGTGATACATAAAGCTCCTATTTTATCTCCGGCAATACTTGGTGCTAAATAATTTTGTTTGATTCGTTCGTCACCTTCAACATTTAAATGAGTCATTGCTAAATAGGCGTGAGCCCACATTGCTGCGGCAAAACCGGAAGATTTCACTTTTTGAAGCTCTTCAAGAAAAACTACAGTATAAAATAAATCCAGATTTAATCCGCCATAAGCTTCGGGATAAGCAATTCCGAAAAATCCCATTTCACCAAATTTTTTCCAAATAAAGCGTTCGATGGTTCCTGTTTTTTCCCATTTTTCAATATGTGGCACGACTTCTTTCTGTAAAAAATCTTGTAAACTTGCCCGAAACAATTCGTGTTCTTCTGTAAAGTATAATGAATTCATATAAATAACGCTTATTTCTATCCTATTTTTTTAGAATTCCAAATATAAGGCAATTATTTTTATTTTTTCAACAGGAAATCCTTTAATTTTTGTTAAATCCTCAATTTTTAAATCTCCATTCATCGTTCTGTAAGTAACGATTTCTTTGGCTAGATTATATCTGAAGAAAGGAAATTGAGATAACTCTTTGACTGATGCATTATTAATATTTATTTTTTTAGCCTCAGCAGTTGATTTTACAACAAAACTTTTATGCAAACTTTCAATGACTTCGAGTGACAATCCCCAAACATCATTCATTTGTTCCATAGAGACAAAAGCTCCAAACTTATTTTTCTCTGCAAGAATCCTATCTGAGATTTTGTCGCCAATGCCATAAATCTTCATCAAATCTTCTTTGCTCGCTTGATTAATATCGATAATGATTATTTTTTCTGACTTTGTAAAATCTTTCTTTTCAAATGTTTTGTAGTTGTTTTTTTGATCTTTTACCCAATCAGGAAATTTGAAATAAGGAGAAATAGCATTTAATAAACTATCCGAAATCTTTGTTACTTGTTGAAACTCTCTAGCCGAATTAACATATTTGTTTTGCTTTCTAAATGCAAACAATCTATCGATTTCAGCAGTTGACATTCCTAATTTATAACCTTTAAAATCGGTGATAAAATTTGGATTGAAAGGATAAATTGTTGGTTTAAAATTTTTATCGGAATTCTTTAAACTATCAATTTCTGTTTGATATGACAACCACTGTATTTTTTCATTCGAACTTTTATCTAAAGATGAAAAATCATAAAACAAATACGCTATCTGAAATAAGAAAATAAGCAGAAACAACAAAATCACTCCAATTTGTTGACTTTTTGAATAAGACAAGATTGTACCGGACATAATTAAAAATTATAAATCAAAAACTGAAGTACGCTTTCCTCTGATTAAATCTTTTAATCGTATCCAAAAAGCTAATGTCAAATACACACCAAAACCCAAACCGGCAGTTACGAAAGAAATATAAATAAAAAACAATCGAACATTAGAAGCTCGCATTCCTAATTTATCAGCTAATCGCGACGATACATGAAAGCCGTGTTTTTCGAAGAAATATTTTAGTTTTATGACTGGTGACATTTTTTAATTTTTTTTTTACCACATAGAAACATAGCCTACATTTTGAGCATTGTTTTAAAATATTCATTAATATATGTTTTTTGTCCTTCATTAAATATATTATAACAATTAAAATTGATCAAAATTCCTTTTGGTGATTTTAAAAGTTTCATATAATTTAGAAGCTTTGCTTCATGCATAGGATGAACTTCAAAAACAGATTTCAACTCAACGACAATTAAATTTTCAACATATAAATCACATCGAAAATCAGTTTTTAAAACTTTATTTTTATATACAACTGGAACTTTCATCTCTGAAGAAAAATTTATTTTTCTTTCTATAAATTCCTCTTTCAAACATTCATGATAAACACTTTCCAATAAACCTCTTCCCATGTGCTTATGAACTTCAATTGCTGAACCAATTATTTCATATGTTAACTCATCTAAATACTTTTGTGTAATCATATTTTCTATGTCTCTATGTGGTGAAAAAATTATCTCTTTAAAAGCTCAATTCCAACGGCACATTGCAAACATTTACTTTTATCACAATATTCATTTTTTAACTGTAAAAGTGATTGTGTTTCAAAAGCATTTTGTGATTTAATGGCAAAGGTAGCAAACTTTTCGATGACACTATTTTTCTCAGGTGAAATAGCTTTTATTAAATCCAAAACAGCTTCTGAAATTTCTCTTCCTTTACTTTTTGCATAAGCAAATTGAAGCGGAATTATTGTATTTATCACCAACAAATCGACAAATGATTTTGAGAATGATTTTTTCTTTCTTGGACTTTCTTTATCAAAATGATAATGTGTTTGCCAATAATTAGAAACCGAAATATCAAACAATTTGTAAAACTCGTCAATTTTTGAAACCGAAATAATTTTTGAAAATAGGTTTCGTTGCTGATGATATAACATTGCCAATTGTGCCAATCGAATAGTTGGAAAATTATCAGGTCTATGTTTAAAAAACTGAACCGGCTCAACAATAAGTTTCTTTAATTGATATTTTTGAAAAAGATAATCATAGCGATTTTTCAATTCTTTTGCATATAAATCTTCAACTTCTACAGGAAATAAATCAGCTCGACCAAAAATCAAAGCCTCAAGATTTTCTATTTCAAAGCTTTCTTTTCTAACAACTGAAAACGGAATTGATTTTGCTATTTTCAAAAAAGGTTCACCATTAGTATTTAATCCGAAATTTTTTGCCAGCATTAAAAACAGAACAGTTTCCCAATCGTTTTCTGTTTCTTCTAAAAGTTGCTCTATTGGAATTGCCTTCCGTTCTAAACGTTCAAAAAACAACCGTTCTTGCCAATTTTGAAGAGAAAAACCATCAATGGAGCTAATTTCGCTTTCACAATAAATCCATGACTTTTGAGTTTTAAGCTTTTTATAGTTTTCTAAAACTTCATTGAAAACATATTTTTTGAGTTCCAAAGTGGGAATTTCCGAATTATTTTTCCTGAAAATTGGCGTGTCATTTTCCCAAACTACATGCAGAATTACATTGTCATAATTGGTATCATTCTCATGATTGTGTAAATACCAATCGGAGGATTTTACATGAATTTCAACATTACCTGCCCATTTTTGGTCGCCAATAACCATTTGCGCATTGAAAAAATCAGGACCTGACATTTGAAGAAACTGACCCGAATTTATAATCGTTACTTCTTCTCCATAAACAGTCATTAGGTTTGAAAAATCAAACTTCTTATATTGCCAAACATAATGGAGAAAGTCTTCTTTCATAATTAGAAACCAAAACACTAAAGTAAGAATTTTACTTTAACAAAAACATTTGTATGAAAAAAATTATATTATTTTTATTTCTGATTGTTACCAACATTATTTACTCTCAAAACTATAAAATCACTTATACAAAAAGCTCTAACGGGAATTTAATTGAAAATCAGGATGTTATTTTAGTTTTTACAAACAGCTCGCAAACTTTAATTAGTTCTGAAAGAATAATGAACAAAAGAATTGAATTTCCTTTTGAGCAGACTTTCATCAGCCGAAACAATGATTTTTTTCAACAGATAACTCATTTGAATGAAAAAAAAATCATCGCTACCAAAGACAGTACATCTTTAAAAAAACAGAATTTTGAGCTTTTATCGGAAACCAAAAAAATATTAGGTTACAATTGTAAAAAAGCAAAAACGATTATTAACTCCAATACTATTGAACTTTGGTATACTGAAGACTTGAAAGTAAAAGGTGCGCCAACTGTTTTGGGGCAAAATCTCGGATTGGTTCTCGAAATGGTTCGCAATGGAAATTTTGTTATTACGGCAACTAAAGTGGAAAAAGCCAAAACATTTCCTGTAATTTCGCTTCCAAAAAAAAATATTGACATTTTAACCTATAAAGATTTAGTTTGGAAAAGTCGATTTACCACGATTGAAGTTTTCAAAGACCAAATCATCAACTTTTCAAGCGAATCAAAATCGAATGACAGTATTCTTAGATTTGCCAACGGAACAATTGCTGTTAGAAAAATAAAGTTTCCTGTGATAAAATCGGGTAGTCAGATTTTTGCTGATGTCACTGAACAATCCAATGGCGATGCGTATGACAGAACAGGATCTTTTTTTATTATTCCTACCAACAAAGAAACTTCTTTTTTAAACGGATTGCAAAATGGTGTAAAAGCATTACCTATTTATTCCAATGGCAATGGAAAAGATTATCAAGGCGTCATTGCTGCAAAAAACTATAGTCCGATTGTTGAAATGATGCGTTTTTTCACTCCTTTTGGTGTTAAACAATATAATTATTTGGAGCTAAAAGATAAAAACTGGCACGATAAAGTGATGTATCGCCAAGATATTTCAGATTTGGGTAATTTACTGAGTGAAAAAGAAGTTTGGATTGGCATCAACATTGGCAATTATGACAAAGGCGGACACAAAGTTTCAGCAAATATTACTATTCATCCGGAAGAAAGTTCAGCTAAAGTAAAAGAAATTATTCCGCTATTTTGCACCAATAACGTCATGGAAATGGCCGGACAAGAATATGGCACTATGTTTAATAACGAAAAAGGTCTTGAAGTAAATCTCACTCTCGATAAACCAATGAAAAACGCCAAACTAAGATATATTACAACTGGCCATGGTGGTTGGGAAAACGGCGATGAATTTGTTCCAAAGAAGAATTCCATTTATTTAGACGGAAAAGAAATTTTCAGTTTTACACCTTGGCGACAAGATTGTGGTTCGTATCGATTGTATAATCCGGCATCGGGGAATTTCCCAAATGGATTGTCATCGTCAGATTACAGTCGCTCGAATTGGTGTCCGGGAATGGTAACGTTTCCTATTTATATCGATTTGGGCGATTTAGAAATTGGAACACATGCTATGCAAATTAAAATTCCACAAGGTTTGCCTGAAGGAACGAGTTTTAGTTCGTGGAATATTTCGGGTGTTTTAATTGGAGAATAAAAAAAGTTCGAAACAGTTAATTTGTTTCGAACTTTTTATAAACTATATTTTCAAATTACATTTTATGCAATTCAGAAGCTTTAACTGTAATTATTTTTCCATCACGCATAATGACAACCGATTGGTTTTTCTCGATTTTAGATTTAATCATTCGTTCCGAAGATAATTTTAAACCTTTTAGAACTTTTGAAATAAATTCTGAATGACTTTCTTTTTTCTCTTTCATCTTAACTAATTTTAGACTTTAATAAGTTCCAAGATTCATCTTTTACAACAATTGTTTCCGAATTTACACCTTCTGCAATTAACTCAGGTGTTTCATCGGAATTATCAAAAACTGCCCAATCATCGCACAAAGGTATATAAATTTTAAATAAGTTTTCAATTCCGCGAGAATATCTTCGTGCTATTACTTCGGTTGGAATATTATGTCCACCTTCGGAAACTCTAACAGCAACTCTATTTATTGCCATTTCAATGGTTGGCAACCAAAAGAAAAGTAACTTTACTTTAAATCCGTTTGCCTTGGCTTGAATTAATTTTTGTTTATATGTTTTGGTTGACAACGTTGTCTCAAAGGCAAAATTTTCATTTGATTTCAACAAGGTTTCAATTCTTTCGAGCATAATTCTTCCGGCTTCAAAGGCTACTTTTTCGGGTTGAAACGGAGAAAGTCCTTTGGCAATCTCATCGGCATTAACGAACTCTTTACAATCTAATATCTCGGGTAAAATGGTAAACGAAGCTGTTGTTTTTCCAGCTCCGTTACAACCTGCAATGATATAGATGTTTTTTTCTTTCAAATTTTATTTTATCGAACTGATAATGTCGTGTTTAGTAATAATATGGTGTTTACCGTTTCCTAAATCAACCAAAACTGCTTGATTGTCTTTGTTGATTAGTTTTGAAATTTCTTCAATTGGTGCGTTAGCATTTACAATCGGATATGGTTTTCCCATAATTTCGCGAATTGGTTTTTCGGCTATGTTTTTGTCTTCTACATAGCTTCGGAACAAATCGGTTTCATCGATACTTCCAACAAAACCTGTTGTATCAATTACCGGAATTTGAGATATATTATATTTTTTCAAACGTTCGATAGCATGAGAAACTAATTCTTCAGTACGAACGATTACCAACGGTTTATCTTTATGATCTTTAATAACATCTTCGGCTTTGGTGATTTCTTCGTCAAGAAAACCTCTTTCGCGCATCCAATCGTCGTTGAACATTTTTCCTACATAGCGACTTCCGCTATCGTGGAAAAGAACTACCACAACATCTTCTGGTTTAAAATGTTCTTTTAATTGATGTAAACCTTTGATACATGAACCTGCTGAATTCCCAACAAAAATTCCTTCTTCAAGGGCAATTTTTCGTGTATAAACAGCTGCATCTTTATCGGTTACTTTTGTAAAACCGTCTATGAGTGAAAAGTCAACGTTTTTAGGAAGAATGTCTTCTCCAATTCCTTCTGTGATATAGGAATAGATCTCGTTTTCGTCAAAAATTCCGGTTTCGTGATATTTTTTGAATACTGAACCATAAGTATCAATTCCCCAGATTTTGATGTTTGGATTTTTTTCTTTTAGGTATTTTGCAACGCCTGAAATGGTTCCACCTGTTCCAACACCAACTACAAAATGCGTGATTTTACCTTCGGTTTGTTCCCAAATTTCCGGTCCGGTTTGTTCATAATGTGCTGTTGCATTTGATGGATTATCATATTGATTTACGTACCAAGAATTTGGAATTTCTGTACCTAATCTTTTTGAAACGGAATAATACGAACGTGGATCGGTTGGTTCAACATCGGTTGGGCAAACGACAACTTTTGCTCCAACGGCTCGAAGTATGTCCATTTTTTCTTTGGATTGTTTATCGGTGATTACAAAAATACATTTGTAACCTTTTACGATGGCTGCTAATGCTAATCCCATTCCGGTGTTTCCCGATGTTCCTTCAATGATGGTTCCGCCTGGTTTTAATCGTCCATCAGCTTCGGCATCTTCGACCATTTTTAATGCCATTCGGTCCTTTACGGAATTTCCCGGATTAAAGGTTTCAACTTTTGCCAGAACTAAAGCGTCAATTCCTTCGACTACTTTGTTTAATTTTACTAACGGTGTATTTCCAATAGTTTCGAGTATGTTTTTTGCGTATTTCATTTTCTTTTAAAATAGAGAAAAGAGAAAAAAATAGATTTTCTCTTTTTTGACAAAGGTAATGCTATTTGTATTGTTTACAAAAATTCGGATAGTTTATCGTTTAACCCTGATTGTAATGGAAATCCTTTTTCAGAGAAAAAGATTGAAATGGAAAGCAGGAATTACATTTACTGAAAAAGCCTGAACGATACGTTTCTACTGGAAGAAATTCCACACCAACCCGAAGCGAATCATGAAGTCTCGATAAGGATAGTTTGGAGCCGTAAAATATTTTCTATCGGAGGAAAACATGGTATTGAAATGCTCCGCTTTGAGGAAAATTCGGGTTTGACGAATTCTTGCGTTGATGAAGAAATCGACCATTGGAAAATCTCCAATTTTACGGTCGGTTTGCACGAAAGCTTCAGTTATTACCGGATTGTAATCGTTCATATAGTACTTACTAAAGTAGTTGAGCGTGAAACCTGTTTGCAAAAACAATGCTTTTTTGAAGAAATAATCAGTAAAATACAGTGAGTTTCGTGTAGTGATTTTTGGCACATTTAACACACTGTCTTCTTGGTCAACTTCTTGGTATAAAATGGTGTTATCGAGCGCTAATTTCCACCATTTGAATTCACGACTAAGGTTTATAGAAAGGTAATTTATGGTTTTGCCGTATTGCTTTGGAGAAATAATTTGCTGTTGGTCGTTTGTAGAATCATCACTAAAATATAAATAATCTTTGATTGAGGTTACTTTTAATGACGCTGTTAACCATTGAGTTTTGGCAATAGCTTGTAGATTGTTTATTTTTTCGTTGTTGAAATCGTTTGCCCAATTGTAATTCACAAAACTGCTTTGGTAGAGATTGTAAACGTGATCGGGAATTTTGTTGAGCATTTGGTACTGAAACTGAAACTCATTTTTTTCATTGAGTTTGTAATTTAGTTTTGCGTCAAAATTGGATAATGATTGATTGGAAATGGAGTTGGAATAGGTAAAAATTCCGTTCCATTTGTTTTTTCTGTATTCATATTGTCCACCAACGGTATTAATTTCGTCGGATAGTTTACTCTGAATAGTTCCAGACTCAAGAATTAGAATTTTATCATAAAAATAATTATATCTGAAATCTTCGATGAAAAACTGAAACTTCCCTAAAGTTGTATTTTCATAAATAGCTCCAAGTTTATTATACATTCGGTTGTAACGTGTATGATCATTGATGTTACTTGACACATATGAATCTCCAAAGCGATTTACTTGTACATTTTCACCGATTGTTGATGTAACTGTTTTTTGATTGTACTCAAAAAATTTAGTTTCATAATTGAACTGATGTGTTAGAAAAAGATTGTTTTCGGCAGCTTTTGAATTAATTCTGAAATTATGATCAAAGAAATATCGTTTCCCTTTCATAAAACTTTTAGCATCTCGAAGATATACTTCCAATCGAGCACGGTTTTCAAAATCAGGATTATTACTCTCAAAGTCTTCAACTGTTGTGATTCCACCGTTTTCTCCGTTTAGAAAATCTTGTCCGGTAAAATGTAGATTCAAATAGTATCTTTTATTAAGCGTATTGTAGCTGGTTGTAAACCGAAAATTTCCGGTACTTGCCAACTGATTAATATATTTCCCTAATGATCGTAGTCCTTTGAATGCTATTGAAACATTGAACCGTTCTGATGTATTTACAGCAATTAAAGCATCAACGGATTGTCCTTGCTCCATTACTGTTTTGAAATATAATTCGGTAATTGGAGTCGCCACTGAATAATATTTAATATCATTGGGTTGCATGTAATTAAAATGCTTTCCTGAGAAACCTATCTCGGGAAATGAAGAATATTTTTTATATCCATAATCGAGCATCGTATAGGTTTGACCTTCATTAGAAAAAGGCAACAATCCAAAATTATCTTTACGAAGGTAATTATATTCATACTCTTTTTTGATTGTTAAAGAAGTATCAACATAGGTTGTATCTCTTTGAAGCGATATGATGCGATATTGGTCGATGGTCGCAACTGTCTTTATAGTCTTAAACTGAGTCGTGTCTTTCTCTTTAGAGGACAATGTTGAACCAGTAGTGCTAGTAGTAGGTGTACCAAACTGTTCGTTAAGCACTTTTTCCCTTTGGGAAAAACCTAAGAAGCAAAACAACAAAAAGATGATTAAAATTACGTTTCTCATTAAAATAGATTTCGGAACAAAAATACACAAAAGTATTTGTAATAAAACGAAATGTTAGAAATACAAAATTGTTAAACCCATTCAAAAAAAACATTTTATTTTATATTTTTGTACATTAGCATTTTATTTAAAATTACAACATTAATAATAATGAAAACCTTAAGAAAAAAAATTACATTAATCTCATTACTAATTCTTTCATTATCATCCTTTGGTCAAAACAATGAACAAAGACTTATGATTATAAAAGAATATGATTTAAACAAATTAAACTCTCTTAGCGATAAATTCAGTAGAATATACACTGAAAACAAAGAAAGAGCAAACAAACTCGCCAAAGAAAATAATTGGTCTCTGATTAAATATGATATTAAGGGTCAAAAAAATGAGCTTCAATATATTGAAGAAGGGAGACCTATCTATTTTACAACTTTCAATCACGGAGGATCAATAACATTAAAAACAAATCAAGTGAATTCTGGTGGTGCTTTAGGTCTAGATTTAAATGGACAAAATATGTTTGTCGGTGTTTGGGACGGTGGAAAAATCAGAAGCACTCATCAAGATTTAATAGGAAGAGTAATTTTTAAAGATGGAGCTGCTACATTAGATGATCACGCAACACATGTTGCAGGTACAATAATTGGATCTGGGTTTGGAAATCCATTTGCTAAGGGAATGGCTTTTGAAGCAAGTGTTTGGGGTAATGATTGGAGTAATGATTTATCCGAAGCTACAACACAAGCTTCTCAAGGTTTATTAGTATCAAATCATTCATATGGCACACAAGCAGAGGGAACCCCTTTATGGCAATACGGCGCATACAACTCAACTTCAGCAGCATGGGATGACGTAATGTACAATGCACCTTACTACCAAGTTGTTTTTGCTGCAGGAAATGACAGAGATTCTTACGGGACTCTTAACCCTACAAAAGGAGGAAGTGACATGTTACGTAACGCAGGGACTTCTAAAAACGTAATAGTAGTTGCTGCTGTAAATGAAGTTCCTAACTATACCGGACCTAATTCTGTAATAATGTCTAGTTTTAGCAATTGGGGGCCAACTGATGACAAAAGAATTAAACCAGACATCTCTGCAAAAGGTGTTGGTGTAGTATCTACAGTATCTACAGGCGATACTGATTATGAAGCTATGTGGGGTACATCTATGGCTGCTCCAGGAATTGCAGGATCTTTAATATTACTACAACAGCAGTATTTTAATTTAAAAAATCAGTATATGAAATCTTCCACCCTGAGAGGACTCATGATACATACTGCCGATGAAGCCGGAACTTCAGACGGACCAGACCACAGATTTGGTTGGGGATTAATGAATACTGAAAACGCCGTTAAAGCAATTACTAGTAGTATAAATCCAAGTACATCTAATGGTACAGTAATAAGAGAATTAGCCCTAAACCAATCGGGAACATATACAGAGAATATTACTTCAGACGGTATCAACCCTCTAAAAGTAACTCTATGCTGGACAGATCCTGCGGGAAATGCAACATCTGGTACTGTTGACGATATTTCAGCAAAACTAATAAATGACTTAGATATAAAAATTGTTAAAGGCACTTCTAATTTTTTTCCTTGGACACTACTAAATAACAACGTTGCCGCCAAAATCCCCAACTCAAAAGACAATGTTGAAAAAGTAGAAATTTCAAATCCATCTGGACAATATCAAATACAGATATCACACAAAGGAAATTTATCAAGTGGGCAACAAAACTACTCTTTAATTATGTCTGGCATCAATTCTACACTCAACACCAAAGAAAATGATTTAGAACACTTTAGTTTAAGTCCTAATCCAGTAAAATCACACTTGAGCATACACTCAACAAATAATGAAACTGTCGAAACTATAGCCATCTATGATCTACAAGGAAGATTAATACTAGAAAACAAAGAAAAAAGCAACACCATAAACGTTTCACAAATTCCATTTGGAAGTTATATAATAAAAATAACTTCACAAAACGACAAAGTTTCAACTAAAAAGTTTATAAAGATTTAATAATCTTAAAAGAACAAATAATTAGAGTCGGAACAGAATTAGTTAAATATATTCTGTTCCGATTTTTTTATATCTTTTTTACAACCATAAAAAATAAAATCTCAAAAAGCCTCTAAATTAAATTGTCAATTTTAATTTTTGCACTAATTTTATTTAATTTATCACCTCTTAATCAGACAAAAATAAAACGAAGAAGATAAAGAATAATTTAATATTCATTTAGGGATTGATTAATAAGTATGCCATTAAACTTAATAGATTTGACTAATCAAAACGTTAGAAAAACATCTATCAAGAACAGCATAATAAATCTTACAAAGTCTAGAGAATTAAAATTATTCAGTTATAAATTAAAATTTTGGCGCCTCAAAAAACTAGTCCTTTTTCCAAAAAACAGTAAAGATTTAAATATCTTTTTCTTTAACTAAAAGTTTTCTAAATTTCACTCTAATCAACTAACAACAACCGATAATCATATCACATAGTAAATTAAGTAATTCCAAAAAATTATCTAGCAATAAAATTAGAAATATAAACACTTATATAATAAATATAAAAATTTAGCATAAAAAAACACCGAAGAATAATTTCTTCGGTGTTTTAACTCATCTATATTAATAAATTAATCTAAAGGATTCTGATCTTCAGGCCCAATAGCATCATTAAAATCAATTTCATCTTGAGGAATTAAGAAGTTCCACAAATTACTTGTAGCCGGAATAGTTTGTCCTACTGAATAACCTACAACATTCCATACGGCATTACCCGTTCTTGTCATGTTCTTTTGATGTCTTTTCATATCAAAATAATCAACACCTAATTCTCCATATAATTCTTTTCTTCTTTCTACTAAAACCTCTTCTACAAAAGCATCAACAGTTGCAGCAGATGACAAAACTGCATTTGGATCTCTTTGCAATTGAAACTGTAACAACAAATTCTTAGCTCCAGGCAAATCACTATGCGCTTTAGCCTCTACTTCTATTAAATACATTTCAGAAGATCTCATCAAAACCATATTACCAGTTAAATCTGCTGTATCTCTGAATTTACGAGTTCTATATCTTTTTCCAGAAGCAAGGCTACTACTTGTCGTAACAATCAAAGAACGTCTATAATCAGTAGTACTAAATAAATCATAAAAAGCTGAATTAACATAAATATCTTTATAACCCGCAGTTCTGTCGTGATCTATAAAAGAATAAAAAGAAGCATAGCCCCAATTTTCTGAACTATTAAAAGGGAAACCCCACATCCACTCTCCATTATTAAAATCATTAAATCCTGCAACATAAGTTGCTTGATTCATCAAAGGATACCCTTGTCTAGCCTCAGCAGCCATTTGAGCAGCTTTATTATAATCGCGTTTCTCAAGCGCTACTCTTGCAAAAACACCTTTAGCAACATTTTCATTTACTACAAATTTAGATTCTCTATTTGCACTAAGCAAAGAAATAGCTTCAGTCAAGTCTTCATACATTTGATTATAAACTTGCTCAACAGTACCTCTAGGCTTATGGTCTGAGTCTGCTATAGATAAATCTAAAGGAACTCCCGGTAATTGAGGATTTTTAGCATATGTAAATTGAAACGATCTAATTAAATCATAATATGCTAAAGCTCTCATTGTCAAAGCTTGTCCTTTATAAGATTTAATTTGATCAGCTGTCAACCCTCCACCATTACTCTCTACAACATACATAAGAGTATTAGCGTGGAATATTAATTTATAACATAAATCCCATACAAAATTATTTCTCCTTGCATTAGGTATGGTAACCACATCCCATCTATGCTCAAAAATATACCAATTGAAATCAGGAACTTGAAGATCTCTTCCCATTACATCAGCACCAAGATAAACCGCTTTAGCAGTGGCAACATCATGACTTCCCCCATACCAATCGCGATATGCACTATACATACCGATAGCCGCTAATTGAGGCGTAACAAATTCCCCACTAATTTCATCTGTAGGGGCTGGATCTCTCAAAAAATCTTCATTATCACAAGCCGTAATACCAAAGAAAACGAGAAAAACCAAAGAAACATAAAATACTTTTTTCATTGCTTTATTTTTTTAAAATGATACATTAACACCAAAAGAAATAGTTTTCATCAATGTGGAACTATTATCTGTTTGCCCACTATAAGATTGTTCAGGATCATCTATTCTATCCTCTTTTTTCCAAGTAAAATAATTATCCGCAGTAACATATAATCTAAGAGCAGACAAATCAGCCTTTTTCAAAAGATCCTTATTAAATGAATACCCTAAAGACAAAGTTCTTAATCTTATATAATCTCCCTTCTGAATCCATCTAGTAGATCTTGAATTACTTTGATCATTATCCAATGAGATACGAGGAACATCTGTGATATCACCCACCTCTTCCCAAGCTTGGGAAATATCCGGATGAAGCTGATTTCCAGGGTTTGTTCCATGAAAGCCATGCATTAAACCTGCATAATCGCTATTATAAATATAATTTCCAAATCTATAAGCAAATATTACGTTCAAATCGAAATTTTTATATTGGAATGTATTTGCTAAACGACCTTCAACTTTTGGCAAAGCAGATTTACCTGTATAATATCTTGTTGCTTCAGCATATACTGATGTAGTTGTTCTTTCCCCTGTAGGGTTTCCATCAACATCCAAAACATCTTTATACCATAAAGGCAAACCATTAGAAGGATCAACTCCTGCCCACTCCTGCATCCAAAACTCATATCTATCTCTTCCTTCTTCCCATCTAAACAAACCAACATTTTGAGCATTTTCAATTTTATCAATAGTATTTCTAACTGTTGAAGCTGAAAAACTAGTTTTCCAAGAAAAATCATTAGTTCTTACGTTAACTGAATTTAACTCCAACTCCCATCCTTTGTTAGTCATTGCTGCTGAGTTAACCCAAGTAGGCAAACCACCATTCTCAGAAATAGGTGTCAATCTTTGATATATTAAATCCTCAATTTTATTATTAAAAATCTCAAAAGTACCTGTTAATCTATTGTTAAAGAACCCAAAATCAAGACCTAAATTAGCTTTTTTATGAACTTCCCAACTTAAATTAGGATTAGCATTTCTTGTTGGTATTACTCCACTATAAGTATCTATATTCCAACCTACTTCATTAGCTCCAAAGTAAGGAAACAAAAATTCAGAAGTAGTACCTATATCTTCATTACCTAAAACCCCATAACTTGCTCTAAGTTTCAAAAGGTTTATAGAATTACTATCCTTTAAAAAACTTTCATTTGTTATATTCCAACCTGCAGCAAGTGACCAAAAATTACCCCACTTATTATCTCCTATAAATCTTGAAGAAGCATCTCTTCTATAAGAAGCTCCAAAAAAGTATTTATTATCAAAATTATAATCAAATCTAGAGAAATAACTGTACAATCTATTTTGATAAGTTACCGAAGTAGCTCTAGAAGGCAAAGCACCATTAACTAATTCATCTAGACCTGGTATAGGAAAACCTGTTGCTTCAGCTGTAACTTGATTTATTTCATTATTATATAATTCCTGACCTAACATTAAACTAAAATTATGTTTTTCCGCAAGAGTTTTTTCATAATTTAATGTATTAAACCATGTATAAGTTTCTGTAGTGTTTCTAGATTTAGTACTTCTTCCTTCAACAGCCGCTCCAGATCCAAATCTAGGATCCATATATTCATTTGATCCAAACAAATAGAATGAATAGGAATATTGAGATTTCAATTTTAAATCTTTAGTTATACCAATTTCTATATAAGGAGAAACATCCATATTTATCCTATCATATTTATTAAGATTATTTTCGGCTGTAAAAACCGGATTAGCAGGAGAATAAAAACCTCTCACTCCACCTCCATTAACACCATCACCCCAATCATAAATTCTATTACCATTAGCATCTAAAATATAACTACCGTCTGCTGCTCTAGTATATAAAGGATAGATACCTGAAACCGAACGAGTAAAGCCTAAGTTATTAGCAAATGTACTACCTGACTGAGCAGGAACATTGGAATAAGAGTTAGCAAAATTCATATTTGCCCCAATTTTAAGCCAATCTCTAACATCAGTATCTAAATTTACACGACCACTCATTCTTTTAAATTTAGAACTTAACATAAATCCGTCTGAATCCAAAAACGATCCAGAAATAAAATATCTTGATTTTTCAGAAGCACCACTTAAAGACAAATTAACATCTTGTCTAGAAGCTTGTTGAGTTATTATATCATACCAATTGGTATCATACACTAAAGAAGCTCCAGCAACAACATTTCCATTTGCATCTATTGGATCAGCAATATTATAAGGATTATAACCTCCTGTATTAGCAAGTAATGTCGAAGCAGATAGCTGACCTGCAGTAACAGGATCCAAACCACCTATTTCAAAACTATTTTTCTGAGCTTTCCATATCAATTGCATCATTTGTTTAGCCGTCACATAATCATACTCATTTGTTGCCTTATCCGAAAAACCATAAGACACGCCTAAATCAAGCTGAGCTTTACCTTCTTTATTTTTACCTTTTTTCGTAGTCATAACAATAACACCTCTAGCTCCTCTATTACCATAAATAGCAGCAGCGTCAGCATCCTTTAAAACCGTATAACTTTCCAAGTCATCAAAATTTATAGCATTCAAATTACCTCTAAACTCAGCTCCATCAAGAATAATTAAAGGATCTAAGTTACCACTTAATGATGCAGGTCCTCTCAATCTTATAGTAGGACTAGAACCAGGCTGACCAGAAGTATTAACAACTTGAACCCCCGTAAAACCAACCAAAGCCTCTGAAACAGTAGTGATTTTTTGATCTCCTAAATCACTCTTTTTCACAGTTTTAACAGAGCCTATAATTTCCCCCTGCTCCTTTGACTGATAACCTACTACTACAACCTCTTTTAACTGAACACCTTCTTCCAACACTACATTATAAGTACTAGAAGCACCTACAGTTATAGATTTAGCATTGTAACCAGTAAAAGACACTTCCAAAACGTCTCCTGATTTTGCTTTAATGGAGTATTTTCCATCAAAATCGGTTTGAACACCATTAGTTGTTCCTTTAACAACAACGTTTGCCCCAGGTAGCGGCCCAAGCTTATCGGTAACCACACCAGTAACAGTTTTCTCTTGTGCGAACGAAAACTGCATTGAAAACGCTAACAGTAGCGTAAAAATCCATTTGAACTTCGATCTCATATTATTTTTATTTGAGTTAGTTATTCCGCAAACTTCTTAATTTTTTCTTAAATAAACAAATATTACTTCGGAATAATACTTTTTTAACAAAAACTAACATTAAGAAATCTTTAACTTTGAAATAACTTATCTAAATGATGCCTAAAAATTAAATTGGTTGCGTCAGTTTTTCTATTTTTGCAAAAAAAATGTTAATTAAAAGATTTTCAGCACTTAATTTTGAATGCGGAACCGATGAAGCCGGGCGTGGTTGCCTTGCAGGACCGGTAACTGCCGCCGCAATTATTCTTCCTGAAGAGTTTGAGTCAGAAATTCTAAACGACTCGAAACAACTTTCAGAAAAAACAAGAAAAAGCCTAAAACCTATTATTGAAGAAAGTTGTTTCACTTTTGGCGTTACACATATATACAATGAAGAGATTGACGAAATAAACATCCTTAACGCTTCAATGAAAGCGATGCAAGAATCGATTCTTAAACTTAAAACAACTCCTAATTATATTATAGTAGATGGTAATCGCCCTATTTTTTCAAAATTAGGTTTATTGAAACATAAAAATGGTAAAATTTTCACAACCGAAGAAATAGATTTATTAAAAAGCATACCGAATAAAAGCATCATCAAAGGCGACAGCAAATATTTAAGCATTGCCGCTGCTTCTATTTTAGCAAAAACTTATCGGGATGAATACATGGACAAAATCCACGAAGAATTCCCAATGTACAATTGGAAAAAAAATAAAGGCTACCCAACTATTGAGCATCGGGAAGCAATTAAAAAATATGGCGTAACGAAATACCACCGAATGTCCTTTAGATTATTACCAGAACAATTGAGCTTGGAATTTTGAGCTATTTTATAAACTCTGCTTCAAAAAGATTTTGAAAATGTTTTATAATTTTTTCTTTAACTTTATTCTCATCAACAACTTTTCCAAGTTCAACATGCATTGACGTAACCGCTTTTCCTTTTATTCCGCATGGAATGATATTATCGAAGTAACCTAAATCGGCATTTACGTTCAGAGCAAAACCATGCATAGTAACCCAACGAGAAGCTCGAACTCCCATGGCACAAATTTTTCGGGCAAATGGTGTCCCAACACCTAACCAAACTCCGGTTTCCCCTTCACTTCTTGCACCTATTATATTATATTCGGCTAGAGTCAGAATTATTGCTTCTTCCAGAAGTCGTAAATATTTATGAATATCGGTAAAGAAATTTTCTAAATCCAGAATTGGATAACCTACAATTTGTCCTGGTCCATGATAGGTAATGTCACCGCCACGATTTATTTTGTAGAACGTTGCTCCCTTGGCTTCCAATTGTTTTTCGGAAAGTAAAAGATTAGAAATGTCGCCACTTTTACCTAATGTATATACATGTGGATGTTCTACAAAAAGAAAAAAGTTGGGAGTTGGAAGTTGGGAGTCTGCATTTCGGTTTTGAATTTTTACATCAACTATTTCTTTGAAAAGTTGTTCTTGATAATCCCAAGTTTCTTTGTAATCTTTATTTCCTATATCTTGAAGTTGTACTTGTTTGTTCATTTTGTATTGCAAAATGCAAAGTTACAAAGTTTATAAGTTAACTCGACGTTAATCTTTAGCCCCGATTGAAGTGAAAATCCTTTTATCTTGTTCCTAAAACGAGACAAAAAGATTGTAACGAAAAGCGGGAAAATGGAATCCTGAATAGCCCGAACAATTCGCTCCCTAAACATTAAAATTTGAACTTGAAACTTGATACAAAATAAATTATCTTTGCACGCTTAAATACAAAATATATGCAACTTTCAGAACAAGAAATCATTAGAAGAGAGAAATTACAGTCGCTTCGTGACTTAGGCATCAACCCTTATCCTGCGGATTTATTCCCTGTAAATCATACTTCGAAGAAGGTTAAGGAAAGCTTTGAAGAAGGAAAAAAGGTTGTAGTTGCTGGTCGTTTGATGAGTGTTCGTGATCAAGGAAAAGCTGCTTTTGTTGAATTACAAGATAGCGAAGGCAGAATTCAGTTGTATTTTAATCGTGATGTGATTTGTCCTGATGAGGATAAAACGAAATATGTTCAGGTTTTTAGAAAATTGACCGATTTGGGAGATTTTATTGGTGTGGAAGGCGAGTTATTTCTAACTAAAGTGGGTGAAAAATGTATTCGTGTTACGGATTTTACTTTTTTGAGTAAAACGTTACGTCCGCTTCCATTGCCAAAAACCGACGAAACAGGTAAAGTTTATGATGAATTTAAAGATCCTGAACTTCGTTACAGAATGCGTTATGTAGATTTGGTTGTCAATCCGCAGGTGAAAGATGTTTTTGTAAAAAGAACAAAATTATTCACCGCAATGAGAACGTTTTTCAACAATGCCGGTTATATGGAAGTTGAAACTCCGGTTTTGCAATCTATTCCTGGTGGCGCGGCAGCTCGACCGTTTATTACACATCATAATAGTTTGGACATTCCGTTATACATGAGAATTGCTAACGAACTATATCTAAAAAGATTGATTGTTGGTGGTTTTGACGGTGTTTATGAATTTTCAAAGAACTTCCGAAACGAAGGAATGGACAGAACACATAATCCTGAATTTACCGCAATGGAAATTTATGTAGCTTACAAAGACTACAACTGGATGATGGAAATGACTGAAAAATTATTGGAATATTGTGCCACTCAAGTAAATGGAACAACAGAAGCTATTTTTGGCGAACATAAAGTAGATTTCAAAGCACCGTATGCACGAGTAACGATGACCGATGCCATCAAACAATTTACTGGTTTTGACATTACCAGAAAAACCGAAGCCGAATTATTTGAAGCTGCAAAATCGATGGGAATTGAAGTCAATGAAACAATGGGTAAAGGAAAGCTGATTGATGAAATTTTTGGCGAAAAATGTGAAGGCAACTTCATTCAGCCAACATTTATTACTGATTATCCGAAAGAAATGTCGCCACTTTGCAAATCGCACCGAGACAACCCTGAATTGACAGAGCGTTTTGAGTTGATGGTTTGTGGTAAAGAAATTGCTAATGCTTATTCGGAATTGAATGATCCAATTGACCAACGTGAGCGTTTTGAAGCCCAAATGGCTTTAGCCGAAAAAGGTGATGATGAAGCCAACGGAATTATTGACGAAGACTTTTTACGTGCTTTAGAATATGGAATGCCGCCAACTTCCGGATTAGGAATTGGAATGGACAGATTAATTATGTTTTTAACCAATAATCCGTCGATACAAGAAGTGTTGTTCTTCCCACAAATGCGACCTGAGAAAAAAGGTCCGGAATTAACGGAAGAAGAAAAACACATTCTTGAAATTTTAAAGGTAAACGAAGGAATTCAGATTGGTGATTTAAAAGAAAAATCGGGTTTAAGTGGCAAAAAATGGGATGCAGCTAGTAAAGGTTTATCAAAACACGGCTTAATGAAAGTTGTGGTTGATGGCGATGCTAAAATTGTGGAATATTTAGGAAAATAATCGCTTTTTAGAATATATAGAAAAAGGGAATTAATCGATGGTTAATTCCCTTTTTTATTAAACTTTTGTTAAAGATTAAACCTTTTGAAGCTTAACTTGTCTTACTCACATAAACTTTAAAATAATCAAAAAATGAAAAAAGTATTTTTAGCTGTATTAATGTTAGTTGGAATAACAACATTTGCACAAGAGAAAATGGAGAAAAAACAAAAATTAACTCCGGAACAACAAGTTGAACTTCAAGCAAAAAAAATGAAACTTGATTTAGATTTAAATGACAAACAAGTAACAGAAGTCAAAAAGCTATTATTGGAACAAGCAAAAAAAAGAGAAGCAAAAAAAGTAGAATTTCAAACCAAAAAAGCAGATTCAAAAAAGCCGACATCGGACGAGATTTATGCTATGAAAAACAAAATGTTAGATGAACAAATTGCTCATAAAGCAGAAATGAAAAAAATCTTAACTCCTGAACAATATAAAAAATGGGAAGAAAATCGTGAAGAAGGAAAAGACAGAATGAAAAAACATTTTGAAAGAAGAAAAGAAAAACTTCAAGAAGATCCAAAAACAGAAGAAAAATAAAAAAAATTTTGAGTTAAGCCAAAAATAATTTAGCTTTGAAACATTAATCATATCAAATAAAGACTAAAATGAAAAAAATTATTGCCGTTTTAACTCTTCTTTTTGCCTTCTCTGTAAGTGCAAATGCTCAAGATAAAAAAGCTGTTTCTAAAACAGAAATTACTAAGACTGAACTAACTCCGGATGTTTTAGCAAAGAAAGAAGCTGAAGAACTAGCTAAGTTTGTTGGGTTAAAAAGTGAAGTAATAGATGATTACACAAGATTATTTGAAAGAAAATACAAACTTCTATCACATCCCGGATTAACCGAAGAAGGTAAGTCTGAAATAAAAAGCACTATTGATGCTAAATTAAGAGCTTCCCTTACTCCTGAGCAAATGGAGAAACTGGACAAAAACCCAGCTTTATTAAAGAAACTTACAGAATAATTCTAAAAAATAACTATAAAAAAATCCCGTTTCAAGAACGGGATTTTTTTATTTATAATGATTTTGAAACTTTATCAACTGCATTAATCGTAAAGTCTAAGTCTTCATAGGTCAAAGCGTCTGTAATAAACCAAGTTTCATAGGCCGAAGGCGCAATATAAACACCTTCATCCAACAAACCGTGAAAAAACCTTTTAAAAGCATCGTTATCTCCATTTTTAGCTGTTTGGAAATCTGTTACCGGATTTTTATCAAAATGAACCGAAATCATTGAACCGACTCTGTTTATGGTAAACTTAATATTATTTTCAGTTAATACTTTTTCAATTCCTTTGTGTAAATAAGTTGTTTTTTCTTCCAATCGATTAAAAATTTCAACATCGCTATTTAATGCTTCAAGCATTGCTAAACCGGCAGCCATTGCCAACGGATTTCCTGACAATGTTCCGGCTTGATACACAGGTCCAATTGGCGCTAAATAATTCATGATTTCATTTTTTCCGGCAAATGCACCAACAGGCAATCCACCACCAATGACTTTTCCGAAGCAAACAATATCAGCTTGTATTCCGAATAATTCTTGTGCTCCGCCTTTTGCTAATCGAAATCCGGTCATAACCTCGTCAAAAATTAACAATGCCTCGTTTTCATCACATAACTGTCTTAGCGATTGTAAAAAACCTTCTTTTGGTGGTACGCACCCCATATTTCCTGCGACAGGTTCAATAATAATTGCAGCAATTTCATTTTTATTAGCTTCAAATAATGATTTTACATTTTCTATATCATTATAATTTGCCAACAAAGTATCTTTTGCCGTTCCTTGAGTCACTCCCGGACTATTAGGCACTCCAAACGTACTCAAACCACTACCGGCTGCAATTAAAAACGAATCGGAATGTCCGTGATAACAACCTGAAAATTTAATTACTTTATCTCTTTTAGTATAACCTCGTGCCAATCGGATAGCGCTCATACAAGCTTCGGTTCCTGAATTTACAAATCTAATTTTGTCAATATTAGGCACCATAGACACCGCTAATTCTGCAATTTTTGTTTCCAATTCAGTAGGCATTCCAAAAGAAGTTCCTTTTTTTGCTTTTCCGATTACCGCATTAACAACCGGTTCAAAGGCATGCCCTAAAATCATTGGCCCCCAAGAGTTAATATAGTCAATTAATCTATTACCATCTTCATCGTATAAATAGGCTCCTTTAGCGCTTTTAACAAAAATTGGCGTTCCTCCTACTCCTTTAAACGCTCTAACCGGAGAATTTACACCTCCGGGAATTACTTTTTCTGCCTCGGCAAAAAGCTGACTGCTTCTTTGGTATATCATTTTTGAATTAATTTAATTTGAAGTTATTTAACGATTATTGTTTGACCTAATGAAAGCGTATTATCCGTTAAATTATTTTTCTTTTTCAATTCTTCTACAGAAATATTGAAACGTTTTGAAAGTGAATATAAAGTATCACCTTTTACAACTGTATATGTTAAAGAATCGTTTTGAGCCATTGGCTCCGATTTTACGATTGGAACATAATTTTTACCTAAAACTTCAGCATCATATTTATGCAATTGATACCGCTCTATTAAACTGATAAGCTTGTCCGGATATTTTGGATCGGTTGCGTAACCCGCAGCTTTTAATCCTTTTGCCCACGATTTATAATCATCTTTGCCTAATTTAAACAAATCACCATAGCGTGGTCTGCTTACCAAAAAATAGGAATGATCGCGAAACGAATGACTCGGATCATCATACTTTCTAAAACACTCATTTTCAGCATCATCAGTATGACGAATACTTGCTCCTGTCCATTCTTTATGGCATTTGATACCAAAATGATTATTGGCTTGAACACTGAGTGGTCCTGTTCCTGCTCCTGATTCTAAAATAGCTTGCCCAAGGGTTATACTTGCCGGAATACCATTTTTTATCATATTATCTTTTGCTATTTCCTTATAACTTTCAATGTAAGCCAAAACCAATTCGGTTGTCACTTTAACTCGGGTTGTTGCTTCCAAAACCACGGTCTCATTTTGAGAATTCACATTAGAATTAGCATTCTCAGAACCCTTAGTTGTTTCAATTTTTCTTTGAGTTTGATTTCCAGTTTGAGGTGTTTTTCTCGTCGTTTGAGTTGTTGTACGCGGTTTATTTTGAACCGGTTTTGTTGTTCTTACCACAGGTTTATTTGAACTACATGAAACAATAAAAAAAACAGACAGTAATACTAAATAAATTCTTTTAAACATCTATATTGATTTGGGTTAAACTCTTTTTTCTTAAAATAGCATTCATACCATGCACACCTTGTAATCCTCCGGTATGAATTACTAAAATTTTTGATTTTGGAGGAAAATATTTTTTTGAAATCAAATTCATAACACCAAAAACCATTTTTGAAGTGTAGATTGGATCCAAAGGTACTCCATAACTTTGATAAAAGTCATTGATAAAATGTATCAAAGCTTCATCATATTTTGCATATCCTCCAAAATGATAATCGGTAATCAACTCCCAATTATTCTTATTTGCAAATTTACGAATATCTTCTGCTAAAAAACTACCTTTCAAAGCAGGAAAACCTAAAACTTTTTGACAATCCTGCGAACTGTTAATCAAACCTGATATAGTTCCGCCGGTTCCAACTGCACAGCAGATGTAATCAAATTGTAAATCTTCTTCATTTAAAATTTCTTCACAGCCTTTCACTGCAAATTCATTGGTTCCACCTTCAGGAATCAAATAAAAATCACCGTATTTTTCTTTTAGAAATTTCAAAAAAAGCTCGTTTGTTTTATCTCTATAAACTTCTCTTGAAATGAATTCAAAGACCATTCCAAATTCTTGAGCTTTTGACAATGTTGGATTATCATCTATCTGACTATAAAGTTCTTCTCCCCGAACAACTCCTATAGTTTTAAAACCAAATTCTTTACCTGCAGCCGCTAAAGCTAAAATATGATTTGAAAAAGCTCCGCCAAAAGTGAGTAATGTAATTCTATTTTGATTTTTAGCTTCCGCCAAATTATATTTCAGTTTACGAAATTTATTTCCTGAAACATATGGATGTATCAAATCTTCACGCTTTACATAAAGCATTATATCATCCTCAAAAACAGCTATTTTCTGGTTTTCTACAATCATATTCCGCAAAGTTATAAAACAAAAATTAACGACGAAAACGCATCCTCCGGTCATAAAATGCATTTCAGCGATTATATTAGTAGTTCTACGCAATTAATTGTAGCCGATTCTCTTTTGCAATAAATTTGTTCTACAATTACATCAGATTTTATTTGAAATTTTAAGCAAACAATAAAACTGTGTATTTTCTTTCTTTTTAAAACTTTAATTGTTAATAAGTCCTATAATTGTTAACAATTTAATTTTTTTCATAAGAAACTAACTTATTTTACTTACTAATTATTTTAGGATTTTTTACCTATTAATGAAATTAAATATGAAAAAATACTACACATCTGACATTTTTAATATCATCTTATTTTGTAAAAAAACAAATTACAAACATGTATTATTTTTACTTGTTTTCTTTTTTTTCAACAAGTCTTGGTCTCAAAACGGTACTACATGTGCACAAGCAATAAGTATATCTATTAACGGAGCCTGTTTATCAGGATCTGTTAGTGATGCAACTCAAAATGCACCAAACATAGGCACTACATGTACAGCTGGAACATTTAGACGAGAAAGATGGTACACTTTTACAGTAACTGATGGTCCTCAAAACATTACAATAACTGCAAATACTTCTGATAGAAATTTATATTTACAATTAATTTCAGGAACTTGTGGTGGAACATTAACCCAAATCGCATGCGCTAATAATGATACTGCAAACAATTCTGCTCAAACTGAAGTCATAAACTATGCAGGATTAACTAATGGAACATATTATGTAAAAGTTTCCAATGTAGGCTCAACTAGTAGCAATATGGATATGACTAGTCTTTGTATAATAGGCACTGCGGATAATTGTAATAATTCTATTCCTTTAACTGTTAATTCCGATTCAAACTGTGCTGTAAGCACTCCCGGAACTACGATTGGAGCCACACAATCACAAGCGGGCTGTGTAGGAACTGCTGATGATGATGTCTGGTATTCATTTGTAGCTACAGCCACTAATCATACTGTTACCGTTACACAAGGAACTTTAAGCGACGCAGTACTTCAAGTTTTTTCCGGTAGCTGTGGTTCATTAAACAGCTTAGTCTGTGAAGACTCTTACTCCAATTGGGGTGAAGAAGCTTTTTTAACAGGATTAACTATTGGACACACTTATTACGTAAGAGTTTATAGCTACGGAAATACAAATGGAACACGAGGAACTTTTAATATCTGTGTAACTGTTCCTTTCAATGATAACTGTAACACTTCTATTCCTCTAACCGTAAATTCCTCTACAACTTGTACCACAAGTACCAGTGGAACTACTATTGGCGCTACACAATCTCAAAATGGATGTTCAGGAAATGCTGATGATGATGTTTGGTATAATTTTACTGCTATAGACAACATACATATTATCACAGTTACACATACTGCTGGATGGACCTTGAGAAATGCTGTTTTCCAAGTTTTCTCAGGAAGTTGCGGAAGTTTAAACAATTTAGGATGTATAAACAACGACAACAATAACAACGGTATAGAAACAACTACACTAACTGGCTTAACTATAGGAAATACCTATTACATAAGAGTTTATAGTCAAGGCGGAAACAACAATGATAGAGGTACATTTTCTATTTGTATTACCACACCAAATGATAATTGTCTTGGGGCAGAAACTTTAACAGTTAACACAACACCTATTTGTACAACAAGCACAAGTGGAACAACAGTTGGCGCTACTCAATCAACTCCAACTACTGGTTCTTGTGCAAATAATAATTCAAATGAGGATGATGTCTGGTATAAATTTATTGCAACAAATACTTCGCATACAATAACCGTAACCCGAACCAACATTAACAATCCTGTTTTTGAAGTTTTTTCAGGAAATTGTAATTCCTTAAGTCTTATAGCATGTGTAAACGATAATTCAGGAAACAACAGCAACGAAAGCAGAACAATAACAGGATTAATTCCTGGTAACGAATATTTTGTTAGAGTTTACAGTTTTGCTAATGGCTCAGGCAGAGGAACTTTCAATATCTGTATTACCACTCCATTAGAAAACGACGAATGTTCAAACTCTATAACACTAACTGTTAACAACTCGAACACTTGTTCAACCTCCACTAATGGAACTACTGCAGGAGCCACACAATCACAAGCCGGATGTACCGGAACAGCTGATGATGACGTTTGGTATAATTTCACTGCTATATCAACAGCTCACACTATAACAGTTACTCATACTACCGGATGGACACTAAGCAATGCTGTCTTTGAAGTCTTTAGCGGTTCTTGTGGAAGTTTAAATAGTATTGTATGCAGAAATGGAAACAATACTGCAAACTCAACAGAGACAGTAACTTTATCAGCATTAACTATTGGCAATACCTATTTTGTAAGGGTATATAGTCAGGCAAACGGAAGTGGTCAAGGAACTTTTTCAATATGCGTTACCACTCCTCCTATACCATCTAACGACGAATGTTCATCAGCAATTCCATTGACTGTAAGTGCTAATTCAACTTGTACCAATACCCTTGGAACTACTGTTGATGCAACACAATCTCTAAGCGGATGTTCTGGTTCAGCAGATGATGATGTTTGGTATTCATTTACAGCTCTTGGATCAAGTCACGTTATAACTGTAACTAGAGTAACTTTAACAAACCCTGTTTTTGAGGTTTTTGCGGGAAATTGCAATAGTTTAACAAGTATAGCTTGTATTAATGACACAGGAGATGCAGGAAACGAAACAACAAACTTAATAGGACTTACTCCAGGAGTTACCTATTATGTTAGAGTTTATTCCGCAGGAAGTAGTAGAGGTACCTTTAATATCTGCATTACGACATGTAGTGGCAATGGCATTGGCAATTCTACAGCCGGTTGTCCAACAATTGATGCTGGAGGATTAGGATTAAATGGTGCTAATCCGGCACCTATAAATCTTTGTAATGGATTAGCAAGCGTTAATTTAGAAGCCAATTTTATGGCATTAGGCAACACAAGTAATTATACTGTCAGTTCTATACCATATGCGAATTTACCTTATCAATATGGCTGTTTAGCAAACACTGTAAATATTGGCATTGACGACAGATGGTCAAATGCCATAAATATTCCTTTTTCTTCTAGTTTTTGTTTTTATGGAAATACTTACAATTCTTTTGTAATTGGTTCTAATGGAATGATTTCTTTTAATGCTGCTTTGGCTAATGGAGCAACAGGTTATTATATCGGAGATAACAATAACAATATACCAACAAACGTTAATGCAAGTAATGGAAGCACAAACTACTTTTATGGACCTTCTATATTTGGTGTACATCATGATATTGATCCAAGTATAGGCGGCGAAATAGGATGGGAATTAATTACTCTTCAATCTGGCTGCAGAGCTTTAGTTATTGCATGGAACAACGTCCCAATGTACTATACCAACTCAAGACTTTACACAGGAATGATTGTACTTTATGAGACCACTAATATTGTCGAAGTTTACATTAAAGAAAAACGTCTAGATCCATCAGGAACAAACACCTATTGGAATAATGGTAATGCTGTTGTAGGACTTCAAAATAACGCTACTCAAGGAATTGCTGCACCAGGAAGAAATGCTACAGACGGAGATCCAGGATGGACTGCAACCAATGAAGCTTGGAGATTCACCCCATCAGGAACATCAATTGCATCAATTGCTTGGTATGAAGGTTCAGGAACCTCAGGCAACATTGTTGGAACTAGTAATACAATAGCTGTTTCCCCAAGAGAAACAACCACTTATACTGCTGCCGTAACTTATAATTTTTGCAATGGTACAACCCGCACAATAACTGATGAAACAACAGTAACAGTAACTGGTGGTAAAGTATGGAATGGTTCTTCCAATTCGAATTGGAACAACAGCAATAACTGGACACCAAATCAAATTCCAAACGGAAGTGACTGTGTAATTATACCTAGCACCTCTAATCAACCGATAATTTCAGGAACAAACTACAATGGATTAGCAGGTACTTTAAGAATTCTCGATAACGCTATACTAACCGTTAATTCAGCAAATAGCTTAACCGTAACAGATTGGATAAATATTAACACAAACGGAACCTTTTTGATAAACAATACAGCTAGTCTAATACAAATAAACAACGTTACAAACACCATTAACGGTAACTTTACGTATAAAAGAAACGCAGAAATCAGAAAATCAGACTATGTTTACTGGTCATCACCAGTAGCAAACTTTAATGTAAATAGTATCTCTGCACCAATAGCACCTGGTTTGGTTTATATCTGGAATACAAAAATTAACAATCCAAATGGTGGACAAGGCAATTGGGTTACGCCAACTACTGCACAAAGAGTAATGACTCCCGGAAAAGGCTATATTGTAAAAGGTCCAAACTCTTTTAATGACAGCTCAACATCAACTCTTTATGGTAGTTTTACAGGTGCCCCTAATAATGGAATTATTACAATACCTATCCATAGAGGAAGTGACCAAAATACAAATTATCATACCGGTACAAATGGAACAGAAATAACTAATCTAAGTGACAACTGGAATTTAATTGGTAACCCATACCCGTCATCTATAAGAGCGAGTCAATTTTTATATGACAACAGAACAAAAATTGAAGGAAATGTTCGCCTTTGGACACACGGAACACTTCCATCTACATTAGTTTCCAGTCCTTTTTACAGCAATTTTGCTGCGAATTATGATGCAAATGACTATCTGACCTATACTTTTACCGGTACAAGTTGTTGTCCGGCGGCAAGTGACGATTTATTTATTGGTGCTGCACAAGGATTTTTTGTACAAATGATTGACGGATCCCAAACTACAGATGATTCTAATTTTGTTACATTCAGCAACAGTATGAGAAATGCCAGCTATCCAAATAATGTATTTTTCAGAACTGCTAATCCTCAGGCTTCACCTCAGGAAGATACTCAAACGATAAATGTTTCAAATCTTGAACGTCATAGAATTTGGTTAGACATAGTTAATTCAAGTAATAAATCGAACAGAGCTTTATTTGGATATATTGAAGGAGCAACTATGGGACGAGATAGTTTTTATGATTGTCTAACTCAAAACACAGGAACACTATCTATCTATTCTCTTATAGATGATACAAAATTCTTAATTCAAGGAAGAGCTTTACCTTTTGATGAAAACGATGAAGTTCCAATAGGAATTACAGTTCCTGCAACCGGAAATTACAAAATTGCAGTTGCAGGCGTTGACGGAATATTTGATGGAACTCAGGATTTCTACTTAAAAGATAATCTGTTAAACACTATCCACAACATTAAAGAGATGCCATATCAATTCAACTCTGTTTCAGGGATGATTAACGACCGATTTAAAATAGTCTATAGAAATGCATCGTTAGGAATTGATGATATTATAAAAGAAAATGACATAAAAGTTATTTCAAATGAAAACATCTCGGTTATATCCAAAAACCACATCATGGAAAGCGTTACAGTTTACAATGTTTTAGGACAAAACATTATGTCATATGAAGAAATAAATGCAGATAAAACTACGTTACTTTCATTACAGAAAAACAACACTACATTAATTCTGAAAATAAAGCTTCAAGATGGTCAAACTGTCATTAGAAAAGTAATTTACTAATTTCTAAAAAGAGTTTTCAAAATAAAAAAGCCTGAACAAATAAGTGTCAGGCTTTTTTATTTTAAATTTATTAATTATTTCGAACTATTTGAAATAATAATTTTTTGAGTAAACTTCCCTTTATTGGTTTTAACATCTACAATATAAACTGCATCTGCTAATCCGGAAGTTGATAATTTATATTCTGTTTGTGAATTTAATTTATTTTTTTCAAAAACTTTTTTACCTGCAATATCAAACAATGAAATAGACTTTAACTCCAGTAAATCAGGATTTGAAACGATTAAATTTTGATTTGCATTATTTTGATGAATGACCAAAGTATTTTTAACATTACCATCAACATTAAGTGTACTATTTCTGAAAGTAATCTCAAATCTGTTTTCATAAACTCCGGTTGGTAATGTAATTTCAAAAGAATCATTGATAATATCATGGTACAATCCCGTAGAACCATCATATAAATAAACATGATCAGCACCATCAAAATTAATAATATCTCCAACCGCAATTTTATAAGTAGATGTTGAACCTGCTTTAAAACTAAACGGAATTCTTTTTTCTATACCAAAAGGCAATGTTGTAATAATAAATTTATCTGTTCTTCCTTCAAGAGAAAAATATACATCATTAGCAAAAGCTTCTGTTGAGGCAGCTTCCATAGCCAAATCATAACCGTCCGTTGTATTTGGATTGAATGCTACTGTAACCTCTTTGGTAAAAGCATTATTTACTATTGTATGAATCTTGATTTGAGGAACTTCCGCTTTAGAAAACTGAGTATAATCTACTCCGGCAACATTCGGGATTTCATCCCAGTTTTCGCTATTTGAAGCTCCTCCTGCATTTCGTTCAAACTGAGAATTATTCCCAACACCTTCTTTTACAAAAGCTCTATAAATATTCTTCATTAAAGCCGTTCCTGTTGTGGCTCCTTCTCCAAAAACAAAAAATCCTTGTCCCACAGGCGAAAACATTCTTTTATATCGCTCTGTACCTGCTCCACCTCCGGTAGTATTCAAACTTCCATCATTATTATATGTATTCCATGTAGCATTATTATATGTTCCCGGACTAAAAGCATTGACATTATTTGCAACATAAACACCATAACCGCCAACATATCCTGTCAAAACATGCGTTGTAGCTGGTTTTACATGTTCCCAAAAAGAAGCCGTTCCATCAATTACCGCAGCAGCAGGATTTTGAACAGAAACTGCTCCGGTTGTATAATTTATAGTATATCCACTATTTTCTAATAAAAACAAATTTAAATTTATAGCCGACGGATATGGATTCCCTGTTAGTGTTTGTTTGTCATCAGCAACATCAATCGATATATTCCCATCATTAGGCTTTCCTCTAAAATCATAACGCTGATTATTTCCTGACTTATTTGGAGTTGCTTCTCCTGGATTGTAAGTATCTGCAGTTCCTCCGGTTCCTTTCATCGTAAAACCTTCACCAGGCTTAATTGTATAATTTCCTCCTACATAAACCCAATCAGCTAAAACTGATGCATTATTAACAATCGGTGTAAATTTATAAATCCAACGAGCTGTAATGGACAATGGACTGGAAACACTATTCAAATTAGAATATGGTAAAAGGGTTGCAGGATTACTCTGCGTTACTGAAGTAGGCTGATTCAATAATCCAATCCCAAAGTTTCCGTGAGTAGGACTAGCAATAGGATTTCCAACAGGTGAACACCAATAATTATATCCAAAATTATTTGAAGTTCCTTCTTGATAAACCGAAAGACTACCGCGTCCGGAATTTGTTGATATACCTGTTGTTCCTTGCAAAAACTGCCCTTCTCTTCTCAAAAACAATCTTCCATTATCAATTGGAGCAATAACATCTTCCTCCAATTCAACATTTTGTTTTGCATATAAAAACTGATCTCCAACGTAAACATAACTATTTGAACCAACAAACAATTGTGAATAACCATTTACCACACAAAACAAAACCAATAGTCTTATAACTTTTTTCATACAAAGAAAATTTGTCCAAAAATAATAAATTTCAAAATAACATAACACTCAAAAGAAAGATTTTTCAGATTTGATGTATGCAAAAAAACTATACAATCTCCTATTCAACAAATAATTACTATCATTATCATTCGAATAAGCCTCTCGCTCAAACGAAATGTTGTAGTAGGCTTTCTTGCTGTTTCTATATTGCATCAATCGAAAAAAATACTCTAAAAAATACCATACAAAAAAAGGCAGAATTAACAATTCAAACTGCTGTCTAATGTGAATTCGTTCATGATTAAGCAAAACCCTGTTCATTTTATCTTCCTTTTTTTTCAAAAAAACAAAAGGAAAAAAAGTAAACCCGCTAAATCCTTTTGGGATTAAATATTTAGAAACGATTATTAACATTCGCTATAAACCTTTAAATTTGTCAACTATGAATAACCAAAATAACGAAAAAAAATTAATCGAAGGTGAAGATTATTATATAACTCCCGAGGGCTATAAATGTTTCACCGAAAAATACCATTTAAAACGCGGTTATTGTTGCAAAAGCGGTTGCCGACATTGTCCGTATGGATTTGATAAAAAAACAGGAACTATTAAAAAATAATTATGGCGTTACCTTTCAGGTCGGGCTATCCGCTACAATCTTTTTATCTGCCTAATCGGCAAGATAAAAAGGATTTACGCTGCTATCCCTAACGCAAACAGTACAAACAACAACTCTCCAATAAAATGACATTTCAAAAACAAATACTACAAGGAATACCATCGGTTCTGCCAAATCCAAAACCGTATGAAGCCGACATAAATCATGCACCAAAACGCAAAGAAATCCTTTCAGAAGAAGAAAAAAAATTAGCCTTAAAAAATGCTTTACGCTACTTTGAACCAAAACATCATGCCGAATTACTTCCCGAATTCAAAGCAGAACTAGAAACCTACGGAAGAATTTACATGTATCGCTTGCGTCCTGATTACAAAATGTATGCACGACCAATATCCGAATATCCAGGAAAAAGTGAACAGGCAAAAGCCATCATGCTGATGATTCAAAACAATTTGGATTATGCCGTGGCTCAACATCCACATGAATTAATAACTTACGGCGGAAACGGGGCTGTTTTTCAAAACTGGGCTCAGTATTTATTAACCATGAAATATTTAGGCGAAATGACCGATGAACAAACACTTGTTATGTATTCCGGTCATCCAATGGGATTATTTCCATCGCATAAAGAAGCACCAAGAGTTGTCGTTACCAACGGAATGGTAATACCAAATTATTCAAAACCGGATGATTGGGAAAAAATGAATGCGTTAGGTGTTTCTCAATACGGACAAATGACCGCAGGAAGTTATATGTACATTGGTCCACAAGGAATTGTACACGGAACAACCATTACCGTTTTAAACGGATTTAGAAAAATTAAAAAATCGCCAAAAGGTGGATTATTTGTTACCTCAGGACTTGGCGGAATGAGTGGCGCACAGCCCAAAGCCGGAAACATTGCCGGTTGCGTTACCGTTTGTGCCGAAGTAAATCCAAAAATCACTCATATTCGTCATTCGCAAGGTTGGATTAACGAAATTATTGAGAATATCGACGAATTAGTTCCAAGAGTAAAAATTGCTTTAGAAAACAAAGAAACTGTTTCCATCGCCTATCTTGGAAACGTAGTCGATGTCTGGGAACGTTTCGACAAAGAAAATTTACATATCGACTTAGGTTCCGATCAAACTTCATTACACAACCCTTGGGCTGGAGGTTATTATCCAATTGGATTTACATTCGAAGAATCCAATGAAATGATGGCAAATAATCCTGAAAAGTTTAAAGAAGAAGTCCAAAAAACATTGCGCCGCCATGCAACGGCCATCAACAAGCACACAGTCAAAGGAACTTATTTCTTTGACTACGGAAACGCTTTTCTTCTTGAAGCTTCAAGAGCCGGAGCCGATGTGATGAATGACAATCCAACATTAGGACGTGAATTCAAATATCCATCCTATGTTCAAGACATCATGGGACCAATGTGTTTCGACTATGGTTTTGGACCTTTCCGCTGGGTTTGCGCTTCAGGAAATCCTGATGATTTAGCAAAAACCGATAAAATTGCCTGCGATGTTTTGGAAGAAATGATGAAGAATTCTCCAGTTGAAATCCAACAACAAATGGCAGATAATATCCAATGGATAAAAGGCGCACAGGAAAACAAATTAGTTGTGGGTTCACAAGCCAGAATACTTTATGCCGATGCCGAAGGAAGAATTAAAATAGCCGAAGCTTTTAATCAAGCGATTGCTCGTGGCGAAATTGGATACGTAGTTTTAGGCCGCGATCACCATGACGTTTCCGGAACCGATTCGCCTTATCGCGAAACATCCAATATCTATGATGGCTCACGATTTACTGCCGATATGGCCATTCACAACGTGATTGGCGACAGTTTCCGTGGTGCTACTTGGGTTTCTATTCACAATGGCGGCGGCGTTGGTTGGGGTGAAGTAATTAATGGTGGATTTGGTATGGTTCTTGATGGAACTAAAGAAGCATCAAGACGTTTAGAATCGATGCTATTTTGGGATGTAAACAATGGAATTTCCAGAAGAAGTTGGGCAAGAAACGAAGGTGCAATTTTTGCTATAAAAAGAGCTATGGAAACGCAACCTTTACTAAAAGTTACCATCCCTAATGTAGTTGATGAGTCATTATTGTAATTTCAGGTTTAAAGTTTAACCAATCAAAACCTGAAAAATTTAGAAATTGTTTAAACTTTAAAAATAAAAAGCCATGAAAAAAGCAATTCATTTAACATCACTATTTTTACTTTTCATACTGACTTCATGCAGTTCAATAAAAGTAAATCAGGATTATGACAAAAATGCAGATTTTAGTCAATATAAAACTTATGCTTATCATAAAAGCGGTATTGACAAAGTTGAGATATCCGACTTAGATAAAAAACGTATTCTTCGCTCTATTGATGAAACAATGGCTGCAAAAGGATTGACCAAAAGTGAAAATCCAGATTTGTTAATCAACTTTTTCACTAAAGAGAGAGAACAAGTTGATGTAAACCAATTCAACATGGGTTGGGGTTACGGCTGGGGCTGGGGTTGGAATCCTTGGTTTTGGGGAGGAAGAACCACTTCTGTAAACCGTTACACCGAAGGAACACTAACTATTGACGTCATCGATGCCAAGAAAAAAGAACTTATTTGGCAAGGTCAAGGCGAAGGTGTTTTGACAAAAAATGTGGATAAAAAAGACGAAAAAACAAAAGAATTTGTAACCAAAATATTGGAACAATATCCTCCTAAAAAGAAGTAAACTGCATTCAGTTTTCAATATACAAAAAGTAAAATCATCAAAAACCGTAACAATGTTGCGGTTTTTTTATGATTTTTATCACACTTTTCAAAATAGGAATTTGTACTTTTGACAAAGTGAGAAACAGTATATTTTAATTATGGAAGCACATTTTGAAAGCAACCCTTTAATTGACCGATTACCAAAGCATTTAAAGCAATTCATCAAACCCCAGGATTATGACGATTATACTCCAATTAACCAAGCGGTTTGGCGTTATGTAATGCGTAAAAACGTTGATTATCTTTCAAAAGTAGCTCACGAATCTTACATTGAAGGTCTGAAAAAAACCGGTTTAGAAATAGACAATATTCCGAATATGTATGGCATGAATCGGATATTAAAAGAAATTGGATGGGCAGCTGTCGCAGTAGATGGTTTTATTCCACCAAATGCTTTTATGGAATTTCAGGCATACAATGTTTTAGTAATTGCTTCGGATATTCGTCAATTGGAACATATTGAATATACACCAGCACCAGATATTATTCATGAAGGCGCAGGACATGCTCCTATCATTGCCAATCCTGAATATGCTGAATACTTACGTCGTTTTGGCGAAATAGGCTGCAAAGCCATTTCATCAGCTAGAGATTATGAAATGTATGAGGCCATTCGCCTACTTTCCATTCTAAAAGAAGCCGAAGGTACACCGGAAGAAGACATTAAAAAGGCTGAAGAGCAAGTTGATTTTCTTCAAAATAATATGGGCGAATTATCCGAAATGGCTCAAATTAGAAATCTACATTGGTGGACAGTTGAATATGGTTTAATTGGAACGGTTGAAAACCCAAAAATTTATGGTGCAGGATTGCTTTCATCCATTGGAGAAAGTGCTTGGTGTATGACAGACGAAGTGATTAAAATTCCTTATGATATTTCGGCTATCAACCAAAGTTTTGACATCACAAAACCGCAACCACAATTGTATGTAACTCCCGATTTTGCTCATTTAAGTTCAGTTCTAGAAGAATTTGCCAACAGCATGGCATTGCGAACCGGAGGTTTATCCGGTATAAAAAAACTTATCGACTCTAAATCATTAGGAACAATCGAATTGAGCACCGGAATTCAAATTTCAGGAGTATTTACTAACGTTATTGAACACGAAGGCAAACCTGTTTATATACAAACTACAGGAAAAACGGCATTGTCTTACCGTGAAAAAGAATTAGTTGGTCACGGAACGGAATATCATGCTGAAGGTTTTGGTTCTCCAATAGGAAAATTAAAAGGTATCAATTTAGCGATTGAAGATATGTCACCGCGTGATTTGCGTGCGTATGACATTTATGAAGCCGAAAAAGTGACATTAGAATTTGAAGGCGATATTGTTGTTTCGGGAGAAATCATTACGGGTTCAAGAAATTTACAAGGCGAAATTTTACTGATAAAATTCAAAAACTGCACAGTTACCCATAGAGACAGCATTCTTTTTCAACCGGAATGGGGAATTTATGACATGGTTGTTGGTAAAAAAGTGATTTCAGCTTTTTCAGGTCCGGCGGATGTGAATAGTTTTGACATGATCACTCACGTTCCGTCAAGCAAAACAATAAAAGCTAAAAAATCGGCAGAAAGAGAAGAACTTGAAGGTCTGTACCTCAACATCCGAAATATCAGAGAAGGGAAACTAGCTGTTATATCTTTGGAAAAAACTTTTGAAACCGTAAAAAGCAGTCATCCAAAAGATTGGTTACTTTCTGTTGAAATGGCAGAATTATGTGAAAAGACAAACAATACAACCTTACTAAACGAAATACTTATCCATTTAGAAAAAGTAAAACAAACTCGACCGGAAATTGCTCATTTAATTTCAGGTGGTTTGGAACTTTTTATGGAAAAAGTAATACTTGATTAGTGTTAGGTAACTTTTGTTACAACTCAAGTTATTAATCCGATTTACCTTTGCTTAAAAATTAAAAACTATGGGATTATTAAGCATGCTAGGTCTTGGTGGAAAATCGGAAACTATAAAAAATTTCTTAGAAAAAGGTGCGGTCATTATAGATGTAAGAACCGTTGGTGAATTTCGTGACGGACATATCAAAGGTTCAAAAAACATTCCTTTGGATGGAATTTTCGCAAAAGCTTTTGAAATTAAATCTTGGAAAAAGCCAATTATCGTTTGTTGTCGAAGTGGAATGCGAAGTGCTCAAGCGGCTTCTGTTCTAAAAAACAACGGAATTGAAGTCATTAATGGTGGAAGCTGGCAAAACGTAGAAAAAAATTTATAAATCCAGCTTTTTAACCGAAGCCTTAGTCAATTCTTCTCCATTATATTCTAATTTCCAACCCATTGTATTGGTTAGAATTAAAATATTATAAAGTTCGCTAATCAATCGGTTTTTAGCATTGGTTTTTAACGTTGATTTTTCAATTTTCTTGGCAAGATTGGCTCTAACGATTTTATTTACTTTGTTGTAATCATCACCGGTAAAAGGGTTTAACGTACTTTGATTAACATCATAATATTCAATATTTGGATTGATTTTAATTTCTTCCTCAGGAATATTTAATATTCTGACTGTTTTGCTTTTTTCGTCAATACCGTATTTTATTTGACGTAAATCATAAGAAACTGCAACATCAGCATTAACAATTATCAATGCTTTTTTCTCGAAAGAAACCAAATCCATCAGGTATTTTTTCTGATCTTTATAAGTCAAAACTTCAGAAAAATGACCTTCAGTCACAACCAATTTACCAACGTTTTTGATTTGTTTCTCAATTAAATTAGAATTATATTCAACTGTTGACGACTCATTTTTGGAAGTAAAAAATTTATAAACAACAACAGTAATGACAATAAAAAGTAACAAATAAATCAATTTGCCGGAACGTCCAATAGCTTGAACAATTGGAATCAACACATTCTTTAAAGCGGTTTCGTTAGAATTTCTTTTGGTTGCCATTTGTGCGTAATTTGAAACGAAGATAGAAAAAGGATTTATAGAAATGAAAAAACCGTCTCGATTTTGAGACGGTTTTAACTTGCTTTAAAAAAATACTATCATTTCTTAATCACTTTACTGATTTTGATTCCTCCGTCATCAGCTTTAATTCTTAAAATATAAGTTGCTGTCGGTAGATTAGACAAATCAATAAAATCCTGCATAGAATTAAATTCTTTGACAAAAAGCACCTGACCAATCATGTTGACAACTTCAACATTTTTGATTTGTTTTGTGCTCTCAACATTTACAATATCCATAGTTGGATTTGGATAAATTTTTATGACATATTTTTCTACATCATTAACTCCCAAACAACCACCTAAAGTCATGGTAACAGCCAATCTTGAACTACTTTCACAGCTTGTCACCGTTTGAGAAGCATAATAAGTTGTGTCTGAGACTATAGGTGTTCCCGAAGGAATAACATTTCCACCAGATGATGCATCATACCAAACTACATTTGATCCATTTACTAAAATTGATCCAACCGATTCTCCAGCACAAAAAGTTTGATTGGCAAGACCAGTTGGAGCCATTGTAGGATTAATTGAAGCTATAACTGCTACTCTGGATGACGTACAATCACCATTATTTGCTTCAACATAATAAGTTGTTGTAACAGATATATTTGGCGTTACAAAACTTGTTCCTGAGCCTAACAAAGTTCCACCTGAAGAAGCATCATACCAATGTAAAGTTCCTATATTTGAAACAGCACTTAATGTTAAACTTCCGGCATCACATCTACTGGCAGGTGTTGTTGAAGTTATTGATGCTACTGTAAATATTGTTGCATTAACAGCAGTTCTTGCCGAATTACAACCTCCATTTACAACCTCAACGTAGTAAATGGTAGTTGTTCCCAAAACCGGAGTTGTAAAACTTCCACCGGTTGCAACCAAGCTTCCACCGGTTGGAGTATTGTACCAATTAATCGTTCCTATACTTGCAGTTGCTTGTAAAGTTATACTTCCATTGCCACAACGACTTGCCGGTATAGTAGAAGTTATAACAGGAATTTCATTAATTGTTGCTGTTACAGATGTTCTATTTAGTGACGTACAAGTTCCATTTGTTGCTTCTGCATAATAAGTTGTAGTTGCAGTTAAACCTGGCGTTGTAAAATCAGAACCTGTCCCAACCAAATTACCTCCAAACGGCGCATCATACCAATTTACAGTTCCTGATGAAAACACAGCTGATAATGTTACCGAGCCGTTTCCACATCTTGAAGCAGGTGTTGAAGATGTGTTAGTTGGTCTATTGGTTACCGTAACTTCTACAGGAGTTCTTACAGACGAACAACTTCCATCAATTGCCTGAGCATAAAAAGTCGCTGTAGTTCCCAAACTTGACATTGAATAATTACTTCCTGTAGCAATTAAAGTTCCTCCTGTTGGCAAATTATACCAATTTATTGTTCCGACACTTGCTGTCGCTGAAATAGTAAATGAATCTCCACTACAAATACTTGCTGGTTCTGTTGAAGTAATCGTAGGACTTATATTTACAGTTGCAACTACAGGTGTTCTAGCTGATGTACAAGAGACATTTACAGCTTCTACATAATAAGTCGTAGTCGTTGTAATGTTTGGCGTTGTAAAACTTGTTCCGCTTCCAACTAAATTTCCTCCTGTCGAAGCATCATACCAATTGATTGTTCCGGCGCTTGCCAAAGCAAAAAGAGTAACACTTCCTGTATCACATCTACTCGCTGGTGTAGTTGATGTTATAGCTGGAGTACTATTAATTGTTGCTGTTACTGCTGTTCTGGAAGAATTACACGTTCCCAGATTGGCCTCAACATAATAAGTTGTAGTTAATGACAAACTTGGTGTTGTAAAACTAGTACCTGTTGCCAATGCTGTTCCTCCAGTTGCTGTTGCATACCAACTTATCGTTCCGGCACTTGCTGATGCTTGTAGAGTTACTGTTCCTGCATCACATCTTGACGCTGGTGTAGTAGCTGTAATCGTTGGAATTGTATTTATGGTTGCAATAACTTCTGTTCTCGGAGAAATACATCCGTTTTGACTTACCTGAACAAAATAACTTGTCGTTGAAGTTAAAGCCGGAGTAATGTAATTTGCTCCTGTAAATAAAACCGTTCCACCGGTTGCTGCTCCAAACCATTGTATCGTTCCTGAACTTGCGGTTGCTTGAAGTGTAACTGAACCGTTACCACATCTTGAGGCAGGTGTTGTTCCTGTAATTGAAGGTGTAGTATTTACTGTAGCAATAACCGCCGTTCTTGAAGAAGTACAAGAACCAAATTGAGCCTCTACATAATAAGTAGTAGTTTCCGTTAAACTTGGCGTTGTAAAACTTGTTCCGGTTGACAAAATCGTTCCTCCTGTTGCTACTTCATACCAATTCAAATCAGCTCCAGAACTTGCTGCTGCTTGTAAAGTCACCGTTCCTGTGTCACATCTGCTTGCGGGTGTTGTAGAAACTACCATTGGAATGGCATTTACAGTAATATAAGCCGTTTTCGTTTCAGTATCATTTCCGTTATAATTTGCTGCTAATAAAGTAACAGCAAATGTTCCCGGAGAGTTATAAGTGATTACAGGATTCTGAGCTGTTGAACTATTTGGTGTTCCTCCTGTAAATGTCCATGTCCAAGCCGATGGCAAATTAGTAGAAGTATCCGTAAATGTCACTGACTGACCTACGCAAATTGTTGTTGCAGAGGCAATAAAATCGGCTACCGGTGGTTCTGCAGGACAAACCGGCGCTGTATTATCAACAGAAAAACCATCAGCAACTCCACCAAAGTAAGCATAAAACTGACTTGGATTGGAACAGCTTACCGAATTAATCGTTTCAAAACTAAAACCATCACTATTTCCTCCATTATATGCATAATATTGACTTGGATTACCACATGAAACTGCATTTACCGAGTCGGATGCAAATCCATCGGCAACGCCTCCGTTATAGGGAAAAAATTGACTTGGTAAATTACATGCTGTATTAATTATGCCATTGCTTGTTGTTAAACTTCCATTTCCTCCATTATATGCATAAAACTGTGAAGGATAAGAACAACTGATATTATTTGTTAAACCGAAAGAAAAACCATCAGCATCTCCACCATTATACTGTGAATAAACAATACCATTTAGCAATAAAAACACTATGAATACAACCCTATTTAAATATGTTGCTTTCATCGTTATTTGATTTTTATAAATTAAAATTATCTTTTGGAAACATATTTTTTAATATGTTTAATCAAATGAACGATTAACGAACACCTCTACCGCCATAGGTTTGATTTCTAATTGTAGATGCTGAATTAGCACTTGTTCTATCAGATGTTCTTGAAGCATTAGGTGAATTATTGTAATACCCATTTCCTCTAAATCCACTTCCTACTGCAGTTGAAGGAGCAGGCCAAGTTGCCACATTGGCATCTCCTAATTGAGTTAATTCGCCATCACCTAAAGCACCGGTATATGCCGCACCAGAAGCATTTCCTGTAGTTACTATTCTTTCCCAAACATTACCTGACATTTCCATTACACCATAATAAGACGCTCCCGCTGAAGCTCTACCTGAAGAAGACGTGGCAAAAATGCCAACTCTAGATGGACCATAAGAAGCGCCACCTACTATTGAAATTGTTGAAAACATGCTCCTTCCATTAACAACAGTTGCGATAGTCTCATTACCATTAAATCCGTTAGTAATAGAATTAGAAGCATAAGCATTAAAATCTGTTGTTCCCCAAGGATATTCTCCTGCAACTCTAGGTAGTGGTCCACGACAAATTTTTTCAAACTCTAATTCTGTCATTGGACGTAAAGCAGCCCAGTCAAGATAAGCTACTAAATCTGCCCAACTCATCCAATTCATCGCAATATTTTGACCGTCATCTACATTACTTTCTACTCCGGCTGTAGCATCACAAGCAAATACTCCCGGTAATGTATTATTATTTCCCGATGTTAAAAGAATGATTCCGTTTCTATACTGATTTCCGGTAGTAAATACCGCCGAACCATTTGCTGCTATTGGATCTATAGGTGTTCTCTCTTTTTGTTGATCGTATGTTAATGTATTTAGAAATTCCACATACTGTTCTTGTGTGATCTCATATTTCATTGAATAAAATGAATTATATCCTACCGGAAAAGTCGCCGGAATATTTACTGAAGCTCCACCAATTGAAGCCGCTGATATACCACTTGATTGTGATGCTGCATTTACAGTAATACTATTGTAAGTAGATGTACTTACTCCGTCTCCAATTTGAAAATCACCTTGTGGAATATTAACCATTTCTACTCCAAAGACTTTATAATTATAGGTTCCTGCCGGAATACTTAAATTTAACGTCACAGCAGTACTTGAAATATTCCCTCCACCAAGGGCACTTCTTCTTAAAAAAACCCCTTTAGCATCTGAAACTAAATCTACTTGTAGTGGAGAAGCCGCAGAATTCCCTGTTGCTGCAATTGATGCATGATACCATTGGCGAGTAGCACAATCTTGATATTTAACAAAAACCCAAACAGCATCCCAATTGGAAGGCGCAACGTTGGTATTCCAACTGTTATCCCAACTTATGTTAAAGGAAATATTTGTTCCTGAAACTGAAGTCCCTGAAATTTGAAGATTATTGGCTTTGGAAAATAGAACAAAACCAAATAATAAAAAACTTAAAGAACATTTTGAAAATAATTTTCTAGCATTCATAATTATCATTTTAAAGTTATAGTTCAAAATTAGATTTTGACTATAAGCAAAAAAATAAGGCAATTGCCTTATTTTACTAGATAATATTGTTGCTTTTTGCCTTTTGAATGGCTTCCAGTTTATTATGTACCTGAAGCTTGGTATAAATATTTTCAATATGCTTCCTGACGGTTGATGGCGAAAGTATTAAATTGTCCGCTATAACATTATAATTTAATCCTTTGCTCAACTGTTCCAAAACTTCTATTTCACGTGTAGAGAGCTTAATTTCTTCTTGTTCTTTTTGAGCAAATTCAACCGGATTCCTTAACAACTTCAAAGTTTTTAATGCAATTGAAGGATTCATTGCCGCACCTCCATTTAGCGTTTCAATAATTCCCTGATATAAATCCTTTGGGTTTACTTCTTTGAGCAAATAACCATCTGCACCGGCCTTTATTGCATTAAATATATTTTCATCATTATCAAAAACCGTCAGCATGATAATTTTGAGTTGAGGATATTTTGATTTTACCATTTTTGTAGCTTCGATTCCATTACATTCAGGCATTTCAATATCCATCAATATCAAATCAACATTTTTATTTGTTTCTAATTTAACCTGTAAATCTTTTCCGTTTATTGCTGTAAATTTCAATACTAAATCATCAAAAAAAGACAATTTTTCTGCAATGGCTTTTTGCAAAAAAACATTATCATCAACTATAGCTATTCTTACTGACATATCACTTTTTGTTAAATTTTAAAACGACAGTTGTTCCTTCTTTGAGTTGTGAAGTTACTAAAATTTCGCCATTTAATTCTTTGGCTCGCTTTTTCAAATTATTTAATCCGTTTCCTAAACTCATTTGTGTCTCATCAAATCCAATTCCGTTATCTCTGACGGTAATTTCTATGGCTTCTTTTTGACACAATACTTGAACTGAAACTTTCGTTGCCTTGGAATGCTTCAAAGCATTATTTATTGATTCCTGAATAATTCTGTAGCTGTTAATTCCTTCAACAGAACTCAAAGAAATTGGCGCAAAATCATCTTGACAAAGAAATTCAAAGTCAATTCCATTGGAAGCAATTTGGGCATTTTCTATAAAATTTGAGATTCTTACTTTTAAATCTTCAAATGAAATTTCGTCTTTGTTCATTGCCCAAATCGTATCGCGAAGTTCCGCAATCGTTTCTTTGGTAAATCCACTCAAACTGGTTAATTTATTGATAATTTTCTCGTCTTGATTCTTCAATCCATATTTCAAATTATCGATGGTAGAAATAATAAAAGTTAGTTGTGAACCAATATTATCATGTAAATCTCTAGAAATTCTGAGACGTTGTTCTTGCAGTTTATTCTGGGTTTCAATTTTCAACAAAGCATCTTTTAACTCGTTCTCTTTTTGTAACTGAACTGTTTTTTGTTTTTGTTTAGTAAACAATAAAAATCCCAAAAGGATTGCGATTATTGCCAATGAAAATCCACCCAAAATCCAAAAGTTTTTTTCCGCCAATTTTGTTTTTTGGATTAAAATTTCTTTTTCTTTTTGTTCGGTTTCGTATTCAATATCGAGTTCGGATTGCTTATTTCTTATATCAGAATTAAAAATACTATCCTTAACTTCGATATGATTTTTAAACGTTTCAAGTGCTTTTCTGAAATCTTCATTTCGCTCAAAAACACTGGACAATTCTTTGTAATTATCTTGTGTCAAATAGGGAAAATCATGCTTTTTACTCCATTCTATGGCTTGATTAAAATAGTTTATTGACTGTTTATCATCGTTTATTTGTTTAAAATAAAAACCATAATAATTCAGGTTTTCGGCAATTCCATAAATGTCTTTGATGTCGTTTCTAATCTTGTAAGCATAATCCAGAAGCGTTTTTGCTTCATCGGGTTTGTTTTGCATCAGTTTTACCAAAGCAATTTTATTAACGCTGTAAGGAATGCCGTGATTATCTTTAGCTTTCTCTTTGAGCTTTAATGATTTATTATAGAAAAACAAAGCGCTATCCAATTCGTTTTTCATTTCTTTCAGCACTCCATAGTTATCATAAATGACTCTTAATCCGGACTCATTCATAACTGACTCTGCCAGTTTCATTCCCTTTTGCATATAATGCACTGCCGAATTCATATCTCTTCGCTTCAATTGATAACCATAATCAGCATAGGAATTAGCTTCTTTGCTTTTTAAATCCAACTGTTGATACAATCGGGTTGCTTTTAGCATATACTTTGTGTTTAAATCATATTTTCCTTGAAAATAGTATAGTAAACTTAAATTTGTATAAGAATCTGCAATCCCGAGTTTATAATTGACTTTTTGAGCTTTAAGAAGATTATCTTGATAAATCTTAAGATGTTTTGATGTATTTGCAATCTTAGTTTGATAAGAAATATTATTAACAGAATCTATCTGCCTTATAGTTTTCTTGTCTTGTGCCAATGTAATTTCACTTTTAAAAATTAAAAGAAAAAAGAGAATATATATTGGATTTATCTTTATCGTCATCAGGTTCAAAAAACGATGAATAATCAAAAAAAGTCCTTTCCAAACCTAAGTATTGTGCTTGACTTATAACGGCTTGAAAAGGACAACAATAAAAACAACCGTTTTTGCTTTTAATTTTGTATTAAACACCACATTTAACACTACAAAGATGACCGTTATGAACATAAAAAAAAATACGGCATTTGCCGTATTTAATACTTTAATTCCATCTGAAAACTTATATTTTCCTACACTTTCCCGGAATAGTTATCTTTACTTCAGTTCCTTGATTTTCATTTGATTGAAGCTCAATTATTCCATTCACATCTGAAATTCTCTTTTTCATATTGACAATTCCGTTTCCAAGTGAAACCTCATCGAGTTTAAAACCTTTTCCGTCATCGGAAATTAGAATCTCAATAGCATCATTATTCGGTTTTATAGTGATTGAGATTTTCTTTGAATTGGCATATTTTATACTATTATTAATTGCTTCCTGAATAGTTCGGTAAATATTCATTCCTTCTACTGAAGTAAACTTACATTCTTTTAACTGATTATCAACCGTAAAATCAAATGCTATTTCAGTTTTTGCAATTTTGGCTTTTTCAATAAAATTGTGAATCCTTATTTGTAAATCCTCAAAGGTGATTTCACTTTTATTCATTGCCCAAATTGTATCTCGAAGTTCAATAATAGTTGATTTTGCAAAATCACTAATTCCGGTAAGCTTACTATCCAACTTGTCATTAGCAATATCAAAAGCATATTTTATATTATCTACCGACGAAATTATAAAGGTAAGTTGTGACCCAATATTATCGTGCAAATCTCTTGAAATTTGCAATCGTTGTTCTTGTAATTTGTTTTGAGTTTCGATTTTAGCAATTGCCGATTTGAGTTCAAACTCTTGCTGTTGTTGCTTGTTTTTCATCTTCTGTTGTCGATAAATTAAGTATCCGATTATCAACAACCCGGCAACAATTAATGACAAAATTACAAACTGTGTATTTTTTCTTTTTATTTCATTTTCACGTTCGGCAACTTTAGATTTTACTTGTAAAAGCTCTTTTTTCTTTTTCTCATTTTGATATTTTGCTTCAAGTTCTGCAAAAGTTTTAGCGCGTTTTACATCAAAAACAGAATCGCGTAACTTGATGTATTTTTCATGATCTTCGGTTGCTAATTTATACTTTTGGGCTTTTGTATAGAATTTTGCTCTTTGTGCGTATAAATCCCTAAGTTTTTCGGCACTCATACTCTTTGTGGCAAAATAATGAGCTTTTTCAAATAATTTTTCAGCTTCAGAAAAGTTATTCAATTCCGATTCTATCGTGGCAAGATTGGTAAATAATGTTGCTCTTTCGTAAAAAAGACGTGTATTTTCTATTCTCTCTGATTCTTCTGATTTTAATTCAGATATTTTCAAACCATTAGTTAACCAGTGCTTCGCTTCTTTATATTTTTTTTGCTTTAGAAGTGTGTTACCAATATTATTATAAGTCGATCCCAGATTTAATGTGTCTTTTCCTTTAAAATAATCAAATACTTTTTTATGATAAAACAAAGCACTATCCGGCTTATTCCAATCATCATAATTTATAGCAATAACATTTAAAGCTCTCCAAATGGAACCAACATCAGCATCTTTTTTTTGTTTGAGCATTTTTAGTGCTTTCTTCCCAAAATAAATACCTTTTTCATAACTTTCATAATCATGATAATCTGCCGAAAGCTGTGTGTAAAAAAATGAAATCCATCCTTCCACTTTTTCTTTCTCGGATTTTTTTAATCCTTTCAACGAATATTCAATTGCTTTATCATACTTTCCTTGATTGTTATAAACATTATTGAGATTACTATACACCGTTAAAAGCGAATTCAGATCGCCTTTATTTTCTAGTATTTTTATTGCTTTTTGCCCATAATAAACCGCACTATCATATTGATTAAAATCGGCAAAATAAGCGTTTTTACAAAAGTAGAATTGTGCTTCGTCTGATTTGGTTTTAATTTTCTTTTTGGCAATTTTAAAGTAATAGTCCGATGAATCTTTTGACTGATAAGCTTTAATTAGAATATCTTTTATCTCTTGCGCATTTGATGGCAAAAAAGACAAGAGTAGCAGTAGAAATAAACCTTTTTTTTTCATCATACTATTTTATATCATAAATGTATTAAAATTGCTAAAATGAAACATTATTATTTCTTTTTTTGATAATTTTCTTCAAATAAATAATAATTCAAATCAAAAATATTTTGATTTAAGTCAGTTGTAATTTGCTTTAATCTTTCTTTGAGTTCTTGAGAAAAATAGAGTTGTTGCGCCTGATTTTCCTGATGCTTACTCAAATCCTGAATAAAATCTTGTAAAACATCTAATCTGGCTTTATATTTTTGTCTATCTGACTGAACTTTATTTGCCAAATAAAAAATCAGCAAGAGTAACATTACAAATATCAAAGTTAAAATGTATTCCATTCTTTTGAGATTAATCGATAGTGTTTGAGTCAAACAAAAATGAACAAACTTGATTTTAAAAAAAATACGTCAAATGACGTATTAACAAAAACAAAAAGACCTGACTGAAATCAGGCCTTTTTCAACAATCAAATTATTACTTAAAATTAATTACTTTGAAAATTTAAATTAAATGCACCATTTGTCACTTCCTTAGTATCTGAACCTTCTTGATTTTTACCTTTAAAATTAAAAGTTCCTTTAACATTAGTATCTGTAATTTCACTAATTGTAATTGAACCAACAACGCCAGAACTTTCATAAGGTGCAGCCCAAGTTGTAGAAGTTGACGCCATAGGATTTGACGTATTAATGTTTATTTTAGTATAAGAACCAATTGCTGAAATTCCTGCCGACGGACTAATTTCAAAAGTTCCCGGTTGACCATTAACTCCATTCAAAATTAATTGAATAGCATTTCCTGAAGCATCACTTCCTTGAAGAGTAATCATGTAAACGCTTCCAGTTGCTTGCTTCATAGCAAAACTTGCCATGTTTAAAGACGTAAAATTGGATCCGCCAATTCTTGCTTTTATTGTTCCAGCTGCTGCAGAACCTCCACCTCCACCATTATCATCATCTCCACTACATGATGAAAATATTACAGCTAATGTTAAAGTTAATACTAATCCGAATTGTTTCATTGTTTTCATAATTTTTGTATTTAAGTTATGAAGCAAAATTGCATCAGAATACAAAGTCAATCAATAAGGCATTTGTCGTATTTTAACACTTTTTAACATTATTCATCCTTGTCTTTCAGAATAGTTTGAGGCAAACTAACCGATTTTATAACTTGTTTATCGCCACTCATAGTCACAAAATAAAGTATCTGAAAAACCTCGTCATAAAACGGTAATCCATCAAAATCACCAGAATTAATTTTACTTCCTAAATTTATCGGTTCTGACCAATTCTTCCATGTATCATCCAATCTATGGGACACATAAATATCATAATCTCCAAAACTACTGAAGCCGTTACTACTGAATAAAAGTGTTTTTCCGTCAGAAAGTAAATGACACATTCCTTCATCGGCAGCAGAGTTTACTATTTTACCCATATTTTGAAGAAAACCATAAGCTCCATCCTCTTTTTTATGGGCAAAATACAAATCGGTTCCACCTTGCGTAAAATCGGTTTCTATTGCCATTACAATTGTACTCCCATCCGGTGTAATTGTCGCTTCGGCGGTTTCATTATAATTATTGTAAGCAGATATTTTTATCGCTCCTAAAGATTGATAACCATTTTCTATCGGTTTGAGTAATTCGAATCCGGATTCTGTAGTTCCTTTTGCGAAAGGATTTCCGCCTTTTAACACAAAATGTTGCCCGACATATTCAACATAGTTAAGATATTTATTGGTTGTTAAATTTGGTTCAAACTGTTTACTTACCCAGTTTCCATTGGTATTTTTAGTAAATGAGTAAATTTTATCTGTTTGTTCTTTACTACAGGTTATAAATAACTTTTTACCGTCGTGAGAAAGTGTTGGATTCGTAGGAATCACATCATCCAAATCTACAATTTTAGCATAAGGAAGATTTTCTAACTCGGGTTTTGTATTTACAAAAACATCAATCGGTTTTTCTGAATCGGAAATACCGACAGCATCAATTTGCTTTTGTCCTGAAATTAAAGCGAAATTAAATTCAATTCGCACTGCAACAACATTACTAACCGGTACATCCAATATAGCATATTCTACTCCAGGATTTAGATTTACATCAGGTGCTCTTTCAATTTTTCGTCTTTTCCTTCCAAAATAATATGCTCTATCAGAAGCTAAAGTAGATTTATAACTTGGTGTTTTCCAATCTTTTTTGCGACACCAAACCGTTTGATATTTTCCGTTTCCTGTATCAACTCCAATTTTCACTACACAACCTGCATTGATATTTTCAAAAACTGCAACTTGTTTTACTGTTTGTGGTTTTTCAAATCCTACTTCAACAAATTCATATCCATCCAATGCATTTTTTGGTGTCCAAGCATTTGGACTGCTTCCGCCTTGAGGAAAAGCATCAGGTTTACCTAAAATTCTTTTGATACCATGCTGTTTTCCTCCTAAATCGGTAGAATATTTTATGATTTTATGAGCAAACTGAACTTGTTGTGCATTGGAACTGAAAAATAGTATACTGCAAAAAACTACAATTAATTTTTTCATCCGTTGGAATTTAAAAAAAGGACTGTAATTGCTCACAGTCCTTCATACGTTTTTAAAAATCGATTAATTATTTACTTTTATTTTTTCGGCTTTCTTTCCTTTGAATGCAAAGATGTACTCACCATCTGTAGAAATATCAATTCCTGCTCCAAATGCCGGACTTCCGCCTTTTCCTTTTGATTCAACCGAACCTTTGGTTTCTCCATTAGTCATGTCAATACCAAAAATTCTATTTTTACTGTTTCGTTGATCTCTAAGAAAATAATTTCCGCCTAATTCATAGAAATAATCAACTCCTTTGATTTTTTCCGAAGCATAAGCTCGTGAACCATCTTTTTTATTATAAGAAGCTAATCCTTTCTCGGAAAGCACCACTACTTTATCATCAAAATCGATTACATCTGTTGCTTTACCTACTTTGGCATCATTGTGTTTTACATCAAACAATTGATTTCCTGAAGCAATATCATAACCATAAAATTGATCTCCATCTCCAACAAATACCGTTTTGTCATCATGAATAATTAAGTCGGTAATTCTTTTATCAAATTTTTCAGAACGCCATGACGTCTGTCCCGTTTTATCATCAATCGCCAAAACACCATTTTTTTGTGCTTTGTAATCCCAATAAATAGAGGCTACCGTTTCTTTGTATGAACCACCCATAGGACTTGATTTTGTTTCTTGTTTAATTTCTTGAACTTGTACTTTTCCTCCTATTTGCAAAAGGACTTTGCCATTGGCTCTGTACAAATTCGGCATACTGAATGCTCCTGTAATTTTTTCGGAAGCCCAAAGTAATTTACCACTTTCCAAATCGTGTTTTTCAACATATTTCGTTCTGTCACGCGTTCCAAACATCACTAAATATACTGCATCATCGGTAAACACAGGATCTGCAATTGTTCTGTAATATTTTTTATTTAATGTATTAGAAAAAATGCTTTTTCCACCGCCGTCCATGTCATTTTCATAGATCGCTTCCCACAATTTTTGTCCATTATCAATATTAAAAACCTGCAAACCGTTTAGATACATATAAAGTTTGTTTCCTTTAATCCATAAATCCACAATAGCTCTACGAGTTACTAATTCTTTTTCAATAGTTCCAACAAAAGTAGCATCCCAGATTACATCACCGTTTACTGCATTAATTTTTACCAATTGATTTTTAAACCCGGCAAATAAAGCGCCTAATGCCGTTGGTTTAAAATTTAACATGACGATTTCACTTCTCTTGGCATCATAAATATATTTTCCGACACCACCTTTAAATCGGTTGGTTTCCCAAACTTTTTCTCCGGTATTGGCTTTTACTAAAATAACCGATGCTTTTTGAGAAATTAAAAATGCATCCAATTCGAAAATATATTTTACTGTTTCCAATTCACCATCATCAGTACCTTCAATATTTTTGGTTCCGCCTTTCGGCAAAAGATTCTGATATTGTTCTGAATTCCAAAGCTCTTTTCCTGTGGCAATATCAATCACAGCAACCCTGTCGGTTCCCATTTTTCTCTCATCAAAAAGAAAAAGATAACCGCCTTTTCCTTCGCCTTTTTCAATAATATATTGATATTCACATTTGTTTGTTTTATTGGTAGTAATTTTTTTAAAATCACCACTCCAAACAATTTTTCCATTAGAATCGAGAACTGTTCCCGAATTATCATCGGTTCCTAAAACATATTCACCGTCATTGACAGCAACAGCCAATCGAGTTGCTTTGTTATCAAATTCGGATTCCCAAACTGTTGCAAAACTTCCTGATTTTTTTCCGGCCGATTTTCCTTTACCTAAAAGTTTGCCCAATTGTGCATTTGCGGGTAATGATGCTGTCAAAAAGAGCGATAGCATTACCAAAGTTACTTTTTTCATTGTCTTTATTGTTTTAATAATTAAAAGGTTATAGTGTAACGAATTTTATGTCGTTGTTGTTTTTGAAGTTTGAATTTGAATTTATGTTCCAAAATATAATCGGACATAAAGTTGATGAAGTCAATATTCTTAATATCGCTTTCTACTTTAAAAAAAGTGGATACTTTACCGCTATGAACAATGCCAATATCTACAACCATTGTTCCTTTTACATCAGCGTATTTTTTATTTTTCTTTTTAATGAATTCGGGAGAATGAAAGAGTTCATCTACTTCTTTTATTACCGTTTCGGCAATAATTTCATCATCGGTATGAACAGGTCTTTGCGCATGAATTTGCTGAAAGCAAAAAAACATGACGACAAAAAGAAAAGTAGTTCTAATGGTTTTCATAATTATAGGTTGTTTTTACGTAACAAACCTATAGTATAAACCTAAAGCAGTAAATACGTCAAATGTCGTATTTTGTTAAAATGAAATGTGAGGAAACTGTTCTTGTAGTTTGATAATCTTTTGATTAAGCGAAAATAAAAACTGCTGATGTGCCGTTGTATTTGGATTAAAAGGTCGATGTGCTAATCCTTTTTGGATATTACAAATCTCTTGCATTGCTTGAAACTCTTTTCCATTTATATAATTTTCAAAGAATTTTGTCCAAATAAAATCAACAGCTTGCTGACTTGGATGTAGCATATCATCAGCATAAAAACGATAATCCCGAAGTTCATCCATCATGATTTCGTAGCTTGGAAAATAGTTAACCGTCGTAGTTTGTAGATTGACAGTATTAAAAACAGCTGAAACCAAATGGGCTTTGCTAACTGTATTCTCTACAAAACCATCTTTGCTATGTCGAACGGGTGAAATGGTAAAAATGAATTTTACATTAGTATTTACAGCTGTTATACTCGAAATGATATTTTGCAAACTTTGTTCTATTTGCTCTGCCGAAAGCAGCTCTTTTACAAACTCTTTTTGAGGTATTTTATGGCAATTAGCAACTACTTCATTGGTCGATTTTAATTTGTAGACCCAAGATGTTCCAAGTGTAAGTAAGATATGTGTTGATTCAACAATTTGTTTATTTGTAAAATCAATTATATTGTTCAAATTAGTCAAAAACTCACTTTTATTGACATTTGACAGCTCTGAATGTATCTCGTAACAATGCCATAGATCGTTATGAAAAAAGATATCTGATTCGGTAAAGTATTTTTTTTGTATGCAACGAAGAATAAGCTTTTCAATAGAAATCGGATTAAAAATGATTCCGAAAGGATTTATAATACTTTGGAATTTAAAGTATTCTAATTTTTCTCCAATATTTTCAGCGAAACAAGAACCCATACAAAATAGTTTTGAGCCATAATCTATTGGAGTTGAATATTTAGAAATCGGAATTGAAGTTGAGAACTGCATTTTTTATCTTTTGGAAACAAAGATAGAAAAACCTATTCTCTTAGTTATAATACTCATATTGGTATTGATAAGCTCCGGAAAAACTTCCTGTTGCATACCGAGAAGTTGGAAAATTATCGTTGTTGTATTGCAATTCAAAATCAACTTGATTATCAATTACATTTGGCGCTAAATAAGTGGTTTGTTGTGCCAAATTGTGATTCATTCCAAATAATCCGTTATTGATATAAGCATAAAGTTTAACTGCTTGATAACCTGTTACATTCTTCATCGGGTTATTTTTCACATCATACTCATATTCAACAATATAATTTATCTCAGCAGAAGTAAATTCTTTACGAATAATTTCGCCATTAAGTAAACTTAAAGTAGTAGTTTGATTGGTAGAACTATTCTGCGATTGTAAATTCCCACTGTATGAAGTAATCACAACAGTTCCAAATAATGTATAGTTAAATACTGTTCTCAACCCATAGTTACGTGATAGCTCAAGCTTCAATACTTCTGTTAATTGATTATTACTGTTATATGTCAATGTTGTTACAGCGTCGATTTGATTGTTGTTGTTATACGTTTTGATTTCTGTAATTAAATCATTTGCATAACTATACTTATCGTATCCATTACCATCGGTTTGTGCTTCTTTTTCAAATACAACTTTGGTCAATTTTGTTCCTTTATAGAAAAGTTGATGTTTTGCATGCTGTCCTAAATCAACTGATTCGATTTTTCTCAATAAAGTTATTCCATTAGAAGTATCTTCATCAGAAGAACATGAAGTAAGAAAAATAGAAACTATGGATAGTATCCAAAAAAGAGTAAATACTTTTTTCATTTTGCATTAGTGGTTTTGAGGCATCAAAAACATTGGGGATATTTTTGATGGTTCAAATGTAACTATGCTGATTATAAAGCCGAAAAACTTTCGATAAAAGGTTAGAATTTCTGTTAAAAGGATGTTTTTGAGCTAATTCTATTAAAAAAGAAATCCTTTTAGAATTAAGACTCTAAAAGGATTCTTTATTTTTATTCTAAGACAACTTTTATTTCAAAAACTCAACCGCCTTCTCCAAAGCAGTTGTAATTCCTAAAACATTTTTCCCTTTTCCTGAAGCAAAGAAAGGTTGTCCACCTCCATTTCCATCAATTAATTTTCCTAATTCGCGAATAATGTTTCCGGCGTTTAATCCTTTTTCTGCCACCAATTCTTTTGAAATATAACAATGAATATTAGGCATATTATCTTCAACCGAAGCTAAAAAAACAAATGAATTTGACTTGGAAGCTCCAACAGCTTGTGCTAAATCTTTAGTAGAACTCATAGACAAATCTACTTGTTTAGCCAAAAAGTTAATTCCGTTTACTTCTTGAAACTCTGAAAGTAAATTATTTTTTAGCCCGTCTACTTTTTCTTTTAATAATTGCTCAATTTGTTTTTTCAACTTGGCATTATCATCTTGTAATGTCGTTACCGATTTTAAAATATCCTGCGGATTTTTCAATGTTTCTTTGATTTCAGCTAACGTATGTTCTTGATTTTTATAGAAATTCTTCACAGCATCTCCGGTAATCGCTTCAATACGACGAATTCCAGCTGCTACTGCGCCTTCGGAAACAATCTTAAAATGCCAGATTTCAGCAGTATTTTTCACGTGAATTCCTCCACATAATTCTCGGCTTTCGCCAAACTCAATCATACGAACCGTATCTCCATATTTTTCACCAAACAACGCCATCGCTCCTTTTGCCATCGCATCTTGAATTGGAATATTTCGGTATTCTACCAATTGCAATTGCTCTTCAATTCGTGTATTAACAAAGGCTTCTACCTGACGTAGCTCTTCATCCGTTACTTTAGAAAAATGAGAAAAGTCAAAACGCAAATGATTTGCATTTACCAAAGAACCTTTTTGTTCCACATGCGTTCCCAAGACAGTTCGCAAAGCCAAATGCATCAAATGAGTCGCCGAATGATTTTTGGAAGTTGCTGTTCTTAAATCAGTATTCACTCTTGCTATAAAATTTTCACCAACACTATGTGGCAATGAAGTAGCAAAATGTACAATCAGATTATTTTCTTTTTTGGTATCAATTATTTCCACAACACCTTCATGAGTGTACAAATGACCTTTATCACCTACTTGTCCTCCACCTTCGGGATAAAACGGTGTAGCATCAAGAACGATTTGATATAAGATTCCGTCTTTTTTAGAGTCAATTTTACGATAGCGTGTAATTTTTACCTCATTTTCCGTTTGATCATATCCCACAAATTGTTCTGTATTTCCATCAATTAAGATATGCCAGTCTCCGGTTGCTACTTCCGAAGCTGCACGAGAACGGTCTTTCTGTTTTTTTAGTTCTGCTTCAAATTCGATTTCGTTATAAGTATAGCCTTTTTCTTTAAGAATTAAAGCTGTCAAATCCTTTGGAAAACCAAAAGTGTCGTACAATTCAAAAACTTTTACACCTGAAACTTCTTTTCCTGAAGTTTCAGCTACTACTTTATCCAATAGTTGCAAACCTTGTTCCAAAGTTCTCAAAAACGACGCTTCTTCTTCTCGGATTACATTGGTCACCAATTGTTGTTGTGATTTAATTTCCGGAAAAAATTCGCCCATTTGCTTCGCTAAAACTTCTACCAATTTATTGATAAACGGTTCTTTGGTATTCAAAAAGGTAAATCCATAACGAATCGCACGACGCAAAATTCTACGAATTACATAACCTGCTCCGGTATTTGATGGAAGTTGTCCATCGGCAATTGCGAAAGCAACCGCACGAACGTGATCTACAATTACACGAATGGCAATATTCGTTTTGTTTTGTTCTTCTGATATATCTTTTACTTCGTTTGAGGTGTATTTCAATCCTGTAATCTCTTCAACTTTCGAAATTAATGGCGTAAAAACATCGGTATCATAATTGGATGTTACGTTTTGCATTGCCATACACAAACGCTCAAATCCCATTCCGGTATCAACGTGTTGTGCCGGTAATTTTTCCAGTGAACCATCAGCTTTACGGTTGAATTCCATGAAAACGTTATTCCAAATTTCCACTACTTGCGGATGATCAGCATTTACTAAATCTCTTCCTGAAACTTTTGCTCTTTCTTCATCTGAACGTAAATCGATATGAATTTCAGAACATGGACCACACGGACCTTGATCGCCCATTTCCCAGAAGTTGTCTTTTTTATTTCCAAGAATAATTCGGTCTTCCGGCACATATTGTTTCCAAATATCAAACGCTTCTTGGTCAAAAGGTACATTTTCGGCAGGATTTCCTTCAAAAACGGAAACATATAGACGATTTTTGTCTAATTTCAACACTTCAGTAAGAAACTCCCAAGCCCAAGCTAGTGCTTCTTTTTTGAAATAATCGCCAAACGACCAATTACCCAACATTTCAAACATCGTATGATGATAGGTATCAAAACCTACATCTTCCAAATCGTTGTGCTTTCCTGAAACACGAAGACATTTTTGCGTATCGGCAATTCTCGGACTTTTTGGTGTTCCGTTTCCTAAAAAGTATTCTTTGAATTGTGCCATACCTGAGTTGTTAAACATCAAGGTTGGATCGTCTTTTAGGACAATTGGTGCTGATGGAACAATTAAATGTCCTTTGGATGCAAAGAAGTTAAGGTATGCTTTACGAATGTCTTGTGATTTCATTTTAGAATATTAGACTGTTAGATCTTTAGATTATTAGATTTGTTTTTTAGCCCTGATTGAAGCAAGTATCCTTTTTGTCTTTTGAAAAATAGCATCTCGACTGCGCTCAATGTGACAAAAAGATACTGCGGAAAGCAGGAAAATGGCTTATTGAAAATGCCCGAATGTTTCGCTACCAAAATAAATTTAGCTTATGATTGAAACATTTGTTAAATTTGTTCGTATAACCATTGTTTTTAAAACCAGCACAAAAATAGTATAAATTCAAAGATGGCGAAAAAAGTAAAGTATTATTTCGACACCGAAAGTTTAGCTTACCGAAAAATAAAACCTAAAAAATCCAAACAATTGGGTTACATCGGGTTATTTATTCTATCATCGGCTTTATTTGGCTTTTTATGCTTTGTAGTTTTATTAAACACACCTTATTTTGAAACGCCAAAAGACCGATTGCAGTCAAGAGAAATTGAGACCATGAAGTTACGCTATGAATTGCTTAACAAAAAAATGGATCAAATCGATGATGTTTTGGAAGAAATTGAAGATCGTGACAATAATTTATATCGTGCCTATTTTAACACTTCACCTATTCCTACCGAACAACGAAAAGCTGGTTTTGGAGGAGTGAACCGATACAAAGAACTTGATGGATTCAATAATTCGGAATTGGTTAAAAACACGTCTAAACGCGTCGACATTATCTCAAAACAATTGGCAATTCAGTCAAAATCATTGGATGAAATATTGGCTTTGGCAAAACAAAAAAACAAATTATTATCCGCTATTCCGGCGATTCAACCGGTAAAAAATGAACAGATGAAACGTATGGCTTCAGGCTATGGTTATCGAAGTGATCCATTTACCAAAGCTCGAAAAATGCATCAAGGTATGGATTTTACAGCACCAACCGGAACGCCAATTTTTGCTACCGGTGATGGTATAGTAAGACGTGCAGACAATACTGCTTCGGGCTATGGGAACCATATTGTTATTCAACATGGCTATGGCTATGAAACACTTTATGGCCATTTGAGCAAATACAAAGTAAAAGCAGGACAACGAGTAAAACGCGGTGATGTTATTGGTTATATTGGCAGTACCGGACGAAGTGAAGCGCCACATTTACATTATGAAGTGCACAAAGACGGAAAACCGGTTAACCCAATTAATTTTTATTATGGCAATATTTCTGCTGCGGAATATACAATTATCTCTAAATTAGCTAATCAGGAGAATCAGTCTTTAGATTAATGACTTTATCAATATTCGTGATTAAAAAAATAAAACTATGCACATAGAACTTCAAGAAGGAAAAAGATATTATAGTATTGGCGAAGTTGCCAAGGCATTCGATGTGAATGCTTCATTAATTCGATTTTGGGACAAAGAATTTGATATTTTAAAACCAAAGAAAAATGCAAAAGGCAACAGAATGTTTACTCCGGAAGATGTAAAAAACCTGCAACTGATTTATCATTTGGTAAAGGAGCGTGGATTTACATTGGAAGGTGCTAAAACACATTTGAAAGAAAACCAAAAAAAGACGTTGGATAAATTTGAAATCATTAGTAAACTAGAAGCGGTAAGAGCACAACTAACCGCTATAAAAAATCAGTTGTAACATCAATACTAATTTTAAAACTAATAATAAACTTAAAAAATAAAACTTATGAGAAAATTTTTGCCTTGGATAATTGGAATTGGAGCTATTTTAATCATCGCTTTTTGGTATATTAATGTTAAAAATGGTGCCATTGAAGTAGATCAAGCTGTAAAAAAAGAATGGGGAAATGTTGAAACATCTTATCAAAGACGTAATGATTTAATTGGAAATCTTGTAAACACTGTAAAAGGTGCTGCAGATTTTGAAAAAGGAACTCTAACTGCAGTAATTGAAGCTAGAGCAAAAGCAACTTCGGTAACAGTTGATCCAACAAACATTACTCCTGAGCAATTTGAAAAATTCAATCAAGCTCAAAGTGGTGTTTCTTCAGCTTTATCAAGATTATTAGTTACTGTTGAACAATATCCTGATTTAAAAGCTAATCAAAATTTCTTAAAACTACAGGATGAGTTAGCAAGTACCGAAAATCAAATTTTAACTGCCAGAACCCGTTTTAACGAATCGGTTGAAAAATACAACAACTATGTTTTAAAAATGCCTCGAAACATAATCCTATCTGAATACAAAGAAAAAGCAGTATTCAAAGCTGTTGAAGGTGCTGAAAAACCTGTAGAAGTAAAATTCTAATTTAAAATGTCAAAAGTAGAAGATTTTTTAACCCGAGAAGAAGAACAAGCTATTGTTGATGCGATAGCTTTGGCGGAAAAAAACACTTCCGGCGAAATACGAGTTCACTTAGAAAGTACTACTTCCATTGATGCGTTTGAGCGCGCAATGGAAGTTTTCCATTTGCTTAAAATGGACGAAACTGAACTGAAAAACGGGGTTTTAATCTACTTAGCTATAGAAGACAGAACTTTTGTTATTTGTGGGGACAAAGGCATTAACGATGTCGTTCCAAATGATTTTTGGGATTGCACCAAAGATATTATGGTTAACCACTTCAAGTCCGGTAACTACAAACAAGGTTTAATTGACGGAATTAAAAGAGCCGGCGAACAATTACAGAAATACTTCCCCTATCAAGAAGGCGACAAAAATGAATTGTCCAACGAAATATCAAAAGGAGAATTATGAGAAATTCCACATTAGAAACTCTAAATCCTAAAGGAATATTTCGTATTCTACTGTTATTATTATTTTTCCAAAGCAGCAATGTTTGGTCACAATTCACCATTCCTGAAAAACCTTCTTTTCAAACTTCGGTTTATGATTATGCCAATATTTTAAGTCCAGAAGAGAAAATTCAACTGGAAGAAAAGCTCATTCGTTATTCTGATAGTACGACAACTCAAATTGTTGTTATAACCATTGAAAGTTTAAAAGGAGAAGACATTGGAATTCTTACGCCAAAATGGGGACACGCTTGGGGAATTGGCGGAACAAAAAAAGATGACAATGGTGTTATAATACTTTTGGCTAAAAAAGAAAGAAAAATTTGGATTTCCGCTGGATATGGACTGGAAGATAGATTAACAGCCGGAATTGGTGGTGAGATTACCCGAAACATTATCATTCCTGAGTTTAAAGCTGGAAGTTTTTATAAAGGTTTAGACAAAGGTACTGATGCCATTTTTGAAATATTCAAAGGAAAGTACAAAGGCACAAGAAAGAAAGATAAACAAGGTAATTTTCCAATCTTTCCTATAATTATTGTCATTATCATTTTGATAGTGATTTTTTCAAATAACAAACGAAATGGTGGCGGAAATTCAGGTAATCGTGGTGGCGGTTTGGATTTATCGGACATCATTATTTTAAGCAGTCTTGGAAGAAACAGTGGCGGTAGTTTCGGTGGCGGTTTTGGCGGTTCTTCCGGTGGTGGCGGTTTTGGCGGCGGTTTTGGCGGCGGTGGATTTTCTGGTGGCGGAAGTGGCGGAAGTTGGTAATTAAATACAATAAAGCATAAAAAAATCCGGTCTTTTTTTGAGACCGGATTTTTACTTTTTAATCCATAATAATCATATTGTCGTTTTTCTTCTTTCCGGCAAACTTTTCAAGCTTATAGGTTAGTGAAAACATTACATATCGTCTTAAAACGGTATTTTCTGCATCGACAATTGCAGTTGGTGTGATGGTTCGGGTTGAATTTAAGTTTTGATTTAATAAATCATATACTTTTACTTTGGCCAACAATTGATCTTTGAAGAAATTGTATCCCAAACTTACATTCCATAAGTAGAAATCTTTCTTAAAACCATCGGCAATATTGGAATTATACGTATAACCAAAATCCGAACCTAAAACGAATTTCTTCGGCATATAAGACGTGATTTCCAGTTTTGCATTGTGGACAAAATTATTAGCATTTTCAATTACGTAGTTTTTATAATCGGTAGTTGAAAAAGCAAAACGGTAACTTGGTGCAACGGTAATCATTTCATCAATACTCCACGTTAAATTAACGGCTGGTCTAATTCGCATCTCTTTTGATTCAAACAAAACAGCATTGGTTAAACCTTTGTTATAATCATAATTGAAACTTACGCCTGCACCAAAACGAAGTGTTCTTTTCTCTTTTTTATACGATTTATTCCAATTTATACCCAGATAAGAACCATGCGTAACATCTACATTTTGATAGGTTGTCGTTGCCTTGAAATTATCATCATAAACTGTAGAAGAAACTACCGCATCTTTGCTTAAATTAATTCCCGAATAAATATAATATCCTGAGCGTGATTGATAATCATAATCATTAAAACTGAAATACAAATTATGCCTTTGTGTTGGTTTCAAATCGTCATTTCCAATAAATGTACTCAACGGATTGGATAGATTTTCAACAGGTAAAACTTGATTGGCTTGTGGCAGTTGTACTCCAAAATCATAATACGAATAAATCGATTTTGATTTACCCATTCTGTGACTAATATAACCTCTTACTTTAGGAAAAACATACGTTTTATTTCTATTAGTTCTAATACCAAGATAATTAGAATTAGCATCAAAATTGATAAATTCCGGACCAAAATTAATTCTACCATTCGTTTTAGATTTATCCAAAATCAATCCGGTTGACGGAAAATAAGTAGTTGCTCGTGAAGTTGTCCCGTTAGATTGTAAATCATTAAAATCGTCATAACTATTTGATCCAGAATCAAAATCAAATGTATTCAAATCATTAGTAATTTTTCGATAGGTAATTTCAGAAGTTAAACTCAATCGAAGCGAATCGGTTAGCGGTTCACCATAACGCACTTCGAGTTTCATAAAATCGTTTTTATTATTTTCAAAACGATTTTGATTTCTAATATCATCCGGTGTTGCATCGGCAAAAAGCGTAGCCGATTTTGTATTTACATATTCATCACGCTTTTGAAATTCCGTTTCTACATTAACGGTCATACCACGTCTTTTCTTTTTAAAACGTTTACTAAAACTAGCTTCAAGTCCAAAATTAGAACTTTCATTTTCATTATAGTCATCATTAGTACTGGAATTCAATTCTGCTAAACTTTCATCAGTTGTCACTTGATTTCTTACTGACTTTCCATAATTCTTACTCGTTTGAAATCTTGGATTAAGATAAATAGTGGTCAACGAATCCAATGCAACTTCAAAATCTAATGAAATATTATGTCCATCGCTGCCATTTTTAGTAATCGAATTGGATTTCGTTAATGTATTTCCTGTTGGAAGGAAATTAATTCTATCGGTTCTATTGGCGTTTTCGGTTTCAGCATTAGTAAAATAATAACTTCCACTTTGGTCAATTTTTTTAAACCATTTATCCTGATAATTTACACCTATCATATTAGAACGTGTAATTCCACGATTTCCACCAAATGACATATTGTTTATTCCAAAACTTCCGTCATCATTCCAATAAACCGATTGATTTCGTCCTCCACCCATATTATCAAATATTTCATCCATTGAAAACCCAATGGAATTAATATTATTAGATGAAGCTAATGCACTAATTTTTCTTTCGCCTTTGAAATAATTGACCAACATACTAGATTCATATCTTTTATCCGAACCCAATCCGCCCATAATTTTACCAAAAAAGCCTTTGTTCTTGTCCTCTTGAATGGTTAGATTAATCGTTTTATTTTCAGAACCTGAACTATCACCTGATATTTCTTCCGATTTAGTTTTGGTATCAACAACTTGTACTTTTTCGATGATTTCGGCAGGAAGATTTTGAGTTGCAATTTTTCCGTCTTTGCCAAAAAATGGCTTTCCGTTAACCAAGATATTATTTACTTCTTTTCCATTAACGGTGATTTTCCCTTCGGGAGTAATCTCAACGCCTGGCAATTGTTTTAACAACGCTTCCACATTGGCATCAGCACCAACTTTAAAAGAAGAAGCATTAAATTCCAGTGTGTCTTTTTTAATTCTGATAGGTGGAATTTCCGATTTAACAACTACTTCATTTAGCTGATTGGTAGCATCTTTTAATTCAATGGTACCAAAATCCTTATCAGCAGTTAAACCGGTAATATTTTCTACAAAATCCTGATAGCTGATAAAAGAAATCTTAAGATTAAGTGCTTTATCACTTTTTTTAACTTTAATGGCAAAATTTCCCATTTTATTGGTAATGGTATAATCTACAACCGATGAGTCTTTGACAGAAGTTAAATAAACCGTTGCCGATTCGATAGGCAATTTGGTGGTTGGATCAATAACTTTCCCTTTAATTGTGATGGTGTTTTGAGAAAAAAGGAAAGAACTAAAAAATAGCGTACAGAGTAAATAGAACGTTTTTGGCATAAAAAAAATTAGCGGTTAGGTTAGTGTAAAACTAAATAACGGCTAATTAATTATTTTATTGCGAGAGGTTAAAAATTCTGACGAAAATTTAACAAAATTTTATTTTTCTCTGATGTAAATATCAATTGGGACACCTGAAAAATCCCAATTTTCACGGATTTTATTTTCTAGGAAACGCTTGTAAGGATCTTTTACATATTGAGGCAAATTGGCAAAGAACACAAACTGTGGCGTTGGTGTTGGCAATTGCATACAATATTTAATTTTCACATATTTACCTTTTAATGCCGGTGGCGGATAAGCTTCGATTAATTTCAACATATAATCGTTGAATTTTGAAGTTGGAATGCGTTGTTTTCTATTTTCAAAAACTTTAACTGTTCCTTCCAATGCTTTTAGCAAACGTTGTTTGGTTAACGCTGAAACGAATAAAATTGGCACATCGGTAAATGGTTCTAATTCTCTTCTAATTTTAGCTTCATAATCACGGGTTGACATAGTATCTTTCTCAACCAAATCCCATTTATTTACCAAAATAATTACACCTTTTCGGTTCTTTTCGGCAAGCCAAAAAATACTTTGATCTTGACCCTCAAATCCACGTGTAGCATCAATCATTAAAATACATACATCCGAATGTTCTATAGCACGAACCGAACGCATTACCGAATAAAACTCCAAATCTTCTTTTACTTTGGCTTTTCTACGAATTCCAGCTGTATCAACCAAATTAAACTCAAAACCAAAACGATTGTATTTTGTATCGATAGCATCTCTTGTTGTCCCAGCAATATCCGTTACTACAAATCGATCTTCGCCAATTAATGCATTGATAAATGATGACTTTCCGGCATTTGGTCTTCCTACAACACAAAATCTCGGTAACGGATTTTCTTCTTCTTCCGCTTCAGGTAATTCAGGTAAAACTTCAACTAATTTATCCAAAAGTTCTCCTGTTCCACTTCCGCTAATTCCGGCAATGGTAAAATATTCGCCTAAACCAAGATTGTAGAATTCTACCGCATCTTTTTCACGCATAGCGTTATCTACTTTATTTACAGCAAGTAAAATCGGTTTGGTTACTTTACGAAGTAATTTTGCAACTTCGGCGTCCATCGGTGTAATTCCTTCTTCTACATCAACTACAAAAATGATAGCATCCGCTTCATCAATGGCTAATTCAACCTGACGACGAATTTCGCCTTCAAAAATATCATCTGAACCTTTGATGTAACCACCAGTATCAATTACCGAAAATTCTTTTCCGTTCCATTCACTTTTTCCATAATTTCGATCACGAGTTACACCACTAACTGAGTCAACAATTGCTTCTCTTCTTTTAATTAATCTGTTGAAAAAAGTTGATTTCCCTACATTTGGTCTTCCTACGATGGCTACAATATTGTTCATTTTTGATATTAAATATTAGATTTAGATATTAGATTTAGGAAATACACACTAAAAGTAAAATATCAATCTCTTTTTATTTTTAATTTTTGCAAAGGTAACCTTTTGTTTAAAGGTTTCAGGTTTAAATGCTTAAAATATTTTTGGTAAATTATTTCTGGTTGTAACCAAAACGACGCAACTGATAAGCATTACTTCTCCAATCTTTATTAACTTTTACATACAATTCGATATGAATTTGTTTTCCAAAAAACTTCTCCAAATCTTCACGCGATTGCATTCCAACTTTTTTCAAAGCCGAACCTTTATGACCAATGATTATTCCTTTTTGCGTATCACGCTCTACCATAATAACAGAACGAATTCGGATGATTTTTTCGTCTTCCAGAAATTCTTCTGTCTCGATTTCTACGGCATACGGAATCTCTTTATCATAATTTAAAAGAATTTTTTCACGAATGGTTTCGTTTACAAAAAATCGTTCCGGTTTATCAGTCAAAGCATCTTTTGGATAATATGGTTCAGAAAGTGGCAGTAATTCAATAATTCGGGCAAAAACTTCTTTTACATTGAAATTTTCTAAAGCCGAAATTGGGAATATTTCTGCATTTGGCACTTTAGTTGCCCACAAATCAATTTGTTCTTCCAGTTGTTCTTGATTGGATTTATCGATTTTATTCAACAATAACAAAACCGGAATTTTAGAATGAATGATTTTGTTAAAAAAAGCTTCGTCTTTGAGTTCTTTCTCGCCAATTTCAACCATATAAATCAATACATCAGCATCTTCAAAAGCAGATTTCACAAAATCCATCATAGAATTTTGCAATTCATAAGCAGGTTTTATGATTCCCGGGGTATCGGATAAAACAACTTGAAAATCATCACCGTTTACGATTCCGAGAATTCTGTGACGTGTCGTTTGTGCTTTGGAAGTAATAATAGACAATCGTTCACCAACGAAAGCATTCATTAGTGTTGATTTTCCAACATTTGGATTTCCTATGATATTTACAAAACCGGCTTTATGTGACATACAATCTGATTTATTTTTGCAAAGTTAACCTATTTATTCTTCGGTTGCTTCAGCTGCTTTTCTATAAATAAAGTTTCCGTAGATGTGTCTTTTTGCAAAACGATTTGGCGATTCAGCATTAATCATTTTAATATAAACGTTTTTGGGAACACCTATGTATTCATAAGAAACACCATTTACATAAGTAACATAAAGTGTTTGTTTTTCTAAATAAAAGTCAAGAATATTGTAATTATTGATGGTTTCTTGATATTCCGGAAGATTTTTTTCTACCGTTTCAGTTGAAATACTTACTAGAAAATGATAAGCCGTAATGATATTTTTACTCGTTTCTTCCGCATTTTTTCTTCCTTCTTCGTCATTTACAAATTTATCAGGATGATTATCTTTCATCGTGTTTCTGTAAATGGTTTTCAATTCTTTCAACGTTACGTTTTTGTCAACATTTAGTAACTTTCTATATTCAACAACTCTTTTCATGATTTATTTTTGACTTAAAAAAATAAAAGCCACTCATTTCTGAATGGCTTTTTTTGTAGCGGGAACAGGACTCGAACCTGTGACCTTCGGGTTATGAGCCCGACGAGCTGCCTACTGCTCTATCCCGCGATTTGTGAGTGCAAATATACAACGATTATTTATAATAGCAAGTTATTTTTCAAATTATTATCGTTTTAATCCATTTTTATTAGTAATTACCTGATTTACAAATCTATTTCAAAACAAACCCCGCTTCTTTCACATCATCAGAATTTGTTCCGACAAAAACTTTAAAATTTCCGCTTTCTACAATATAATCGCCATCATTATTATAAAAACCAAGTTCTTTTTCGGTTAAAGTAAAATGGACTGTTTTTTTCTCTCCTTTTTTAAGTGAAACCAACTCAAAACCTTTCAATTCTTTTACCGGTCTTGATACACTTGCTGAAACATCTCTTATATAAAGTTGAACTACTTCTTTTCCATCAAAATTTCCTGTATTGGAAAGCTCAATTGAAACATTGATTTTTTCTCCTTTTTTATACGATTCTTTATCTAATTTTAAATTTTTATACTCAAAAGTGGTGTAACTCAACCCAAAACCAAATGACCATTGTGGTGTATTTTCCACATCCATGTAATGTGACCAAAATACATTATCTGCAGCATTCATTGGTCTTCCTGTACTATGAAAATTATAATAAATGGGGCATTGCCCAACATTTCTCGGGAAACTCATAGGCAATTTTCCACTTGGATTATAATCGCCATAAAGCACTTGTGCAACGGCATTTCCCGATTGCGTTCCTAACTGCCAAGCTTCTACAATAGCCGGAATATGTTTTGCTGCCCAAGGCAAAGCCAATGGGCGACCGTTATTTAGAACCAAAACTATATTGGGATTCACTTTATAAATTTCTTCCAGAAGTTCTTGCTGAACTCCAGGCAAATCTAAATTACTTCGACTTCTTGCCTCTCCACTATGAAAGCCATTTTCGCCTAAAACCATCACAACGACATTGGCTGTTACTGCTACTTTTTTTGCTGCTTCAAATCCGGATTTATCACTTGTATTAACAATCAATTCGTCAATAAAAGTTGTCTCTCCAATCGTTACATCTGCACCTTTTTCAAACACCAACTGATTCCCTTTGTATTGTTGCATTCCTTCTAAAACCGAAACTGCAGAATTGTCTTCAGCAGCGATTCTCCAACTTCCTAATGGACTTGTTTTATCATTTGCCAAAGCACCTATCAAGGCTATTTTTTGTCCGTTTTTTTTCAGTGGAAGAAGATTTTTTTCGTTTTTCAGCAAAACTATTGACTTCTTGGCCATATCTAAAACCGCATCGTTATTAGCCTTAGAACCTACAACTTCTCTTTCTCTTTGAAAATCACAGTATTTATATGGATCATCAAAAAGCCCTAATTCAAATTTTACTCTTAGAATTCGACGAACAGCATCATCAATTAACTTTACATCAACTTTTCCTATTTTAACCAATTCTACTAATTCAGCCACATAAAGATGTGATTCCATATCCATATCGGATCCTGCTTCAACAGCTTTTAAAGAAGCTTGTTTTCCGTCTTCAGCAAAACCATGATAAATCATTTCTATAATTGAACCCCAATCACTAACCACAAAACCATCGAAGTCCCATTTTCCTTTCAAAATATCACGTTGTAAAAATTTACTTCCTGTTGCCGGAATGCCATTTAGTATATTAAATGAATTCATGAATGTGCGAACACCTGCTTCTTTTGCAGCTTTGAATGGTGGTAAAACTGTGTTATATAAAGTAGCATTACCCATATCGACTGTATTGTATTCTCTTCCCGATTCGGCAAATCCATAGGCAGCAAAATGTTTAGCACAAGCAGCAATTGTATTGATTTTAGCTAAATCACCAAACGAATCACCTTGAAAGCCTTTCACTCTGGCTTCGGCTATTTTACTTCCCAAAAACGGATCTTCGCCCGCACCTTCCATAACTCTTCCCCAACGTGCATCACGAGAAATATCAACATTTGGAGCAAAAGTCCAGTTAATTCCCGACGCTGAAGCTTCGCTAGCAGCAACTTGTGCCGACTTTTTAATTGCTTCCAAATCCCAGCTTGCTGCTTCTGCCAAAGGAATTGGACTTACTGTTTTATATCCGTGAATTAAATCAAATCCTATTATCAACGGAATTCCCAAACGTGTTTGTTCTACTGCAATTTTTTGAACTGCACGAACTTGTTCAACGCCACGAACATTTAACATTGAACCAACCCAACCCTTTTTTAAATGTTCATATTTTGTTTCGGCAATTCCGCCTTTTGGTGCCGGACCGGTAACTTCCCAAAAACCATTATATTGATTCATCTGACCGACTTTTTCTTCTAAAGTCATTTTCTTCAAAAGTTGCTCTACTTTGGTATTTATACTTTCTTTTGAAACAACTTCGTTTTGAGTTTGTGCAGTCATTGTAATAGTGGACAAAAAGAGAAATAGTATTTTTTTCATGTGTTTCTTATATAAATAAGGTAAGTCGCCCTTCCATTTTTATTATTTTTTGAATACTCGATTGTCTGTAAAAATAGTTTTTTTGAACAAAAAGGAGAACACAATCACATTAAAAAATAATTACCGTCAAAGTGATAAAACAAAAAAGTCTCGATTTCTCGAGACTTTTTTCTACTAACCCAATCAAAATTAATCATGATTTACTCATCAGCTGCATAAGCTGAATTTTTATCAATGCTTACTTTTAAGGTGGTCGCCACACCTTGTTCGTTTATCATTGTCATGTTTAACATATCCAATTTTGCTAAATTTCTGGAAACAAAACCATTAAACATGTTATATGAAATATTCATTTCTTTTAAATTTTTTAATTTTTCCAAATCAAACGGAACAGTTCCTTCCATTTTATTTTCAAACAAACTAAGGTTTTCCAATGAAGAAAGATTTGAAACTTCAGGACTTAAACTTCCTGTTAATTTATTACTACTCAACAACAATTCCTTTAATGATTTTAACTGATAATAGGATGCAGGAATTTCTCCTTCGATTTCATTGTTAAACAAAGAAAGCACTTCCAATGAAGATAAGCTTCCTATGCTTTCAGGCAATTGACCTGTAAATCTATTCATGTGAAGTTCAATAGATTTTAATTTCGTTAAGCTTCCTATTGTATTTGGTAAACTTCCCGATAATTTATTAAAAGACACATTCAACTTAGTCAAACTTTTAAGATTACCGATTGTTGCCGGCAAAATTCCACTGATATCATTTCTAAATAAATTCAACTCTTCTAATGAAGTTAAATCTCCTATTTCACTTGGCAATTGACCGACCAAATTATTATTCATCAATTTAATAGAAATCACTTTATCGTTTTTCACTTCAACACCATACCAAGTACTCGGCGAAGATTTTAAATTCCAAGTATTTATCCATTTAGAACCATTTGTTGATTTATATAATTTCAACAATGCATTTTTTTCTTTAGGAGATATTTCTGCAAAAACAGATGCAGATATAAACAATAAAGAAACATAAGTAAAAATAGTTTTCATATCATATTATAGATTTGGGATTAATGACGGTGTAAATTTAACACAAACATCGTTTAAAAACAAAAATAATCGACTAAATGCATTTTAATATTATATTTTTTAATCTTTTACTTACTATTAATAAATTTTTATTTATAAAATCACTTTAACATTTGAATGCTTTTTTTAGTACTTTTGAAATACAAACCAAAAAAACTTAAAATTATGAACATCAATTTTTTAGCATTACTACTTGCTGCTTTGTCAACATTAGTCATTGGATTTATCTGGTACAACCCAAAAGTTTTTGGAAATGCTTGGATGAAAGAGTCCGGAATGACAGAAGAAGATATGAAAGGTGCAAACATGGTAAAAATATTTGGCCTTTCTATTGTTTATGCTTTCTTGATATCATTTATCCTTCAAATGTTAGTTATTCATCAATTTGGCGCTATGGGAATGATTGGCGGCGATGTTACTACAGCTAAGCCATCTTATGAAGCATTTATGGCTGATTACGGAACAGCTTTCAGAACTTTCAAACATGGTGCTTTACACGGTTTCATGTCAGGACTACTTTTAATCTTACCCGTTATAGGAACTAATGCTTTATATGAAAGAAGAAGTTTCAAATATGTAATGATTGTTGGCGGCTACTGGACAGTTGCTTTTATGGTTATGGGAGGCATTATTTGCATGATGCAATAATTAACATTTTATTATATAACAATCGCTCTACATTTGTGGGGCGATTTTCTTTTGCTTTGAAAAAGTATTCATTCACCATTTATAATGCTACAGAAAAACTTCCCAAAGATTGGGATGAAGTTGCTTATGACAACATTTTTCTTCAAACACATTATTTAAATGTTTTAGAAAAATCGGCACCAATTAATATGCAATGTTTCTTCATTGGTATTTTTGAAAGTACAGAACTTATTGGTGTTGCTTTAGCACAATATCTAAATTTAAACAACTTAGAATCTTTTGGAGAAAGAGATAAATGTTTAAAAACATCCATCAGAAATTTTGTCTTTAAAAATTTTTCCTCTCATGTTTTGTTTCTTGGCAACAATATGATTACCGGACAAAATGGGTATCATTTCAAAAGAGACATCCATTTTGACGAAATTGGAAAGCTGCTTCTACTTTGTTCTGAAGAAATTATCACTTATTTCAAAAAACAGAAGATAAAAATTCACATCGTTTCCTTTAAAGATTTTTATCAAGATTGTGCCAGCGAACTCAGAACGAATACTTTTTCAACTGTTTATGAGTTCAACACACAACCGAATATGATTTTTAAAATTCCTTCTCATTGGAAAGCGAAAGAAGATTATGTTGTTGCATTTTCCAAAAAATATCGTGATCAATACAAACGAGCTCATAAAAAGATTGAAGGAGTTGAAACTCGTGAATTAACATTAGAAGAAACTATTAGGCTTGAAAACCGAATTTATGAATTGTATCATCATGTTGCCAAAAACGCTCCATTTAATACTTTTTTCTTAGCCAAAAATCATTTTTCAACATTTAAAAAACAATGTGGTGACCAGTTTAAAATTGTTGGTTATTTCCAAAATGAATTTTTAGTTGGTTTTCACACTATTCTATTAAACGGAAATACGCTCGAAACCTACTTTCTTGGTTATGACGAAAAAGTGCAAAAAGAAAGCATGCTCTATTTGAACATGCTTTATACTATGATTGAATTTGCGATTGAAAATAATTTTGGACGAATTATTTTTGGACGAACGGCTTTGGAAATTAAAAGTTCCATTGGTGCTGAACCTGTTATGATGTCGGGATTTATCTATCACACAAATTCTCTAATTAATAAATTTTTACCGAAAATCTTCCCAAAACTGGAACCAACATTATCTTGGCAACAACGGCATCCGTTTAAATAAATTCAATATAAAAATTCCAAAGTGACTTAACCACAAAGGTCAAAAAGTTTTTCACGAAGAACACGAAGTGACTAATTCTAAAAAACTACGATTCAAGTTCCAACTGAACGGTTTCCCATTCTTCTAATAATTTTTCTAAATCTTTCTTTTTTCTTTCATAAGCCGAAAAGAATGAAGCATTTTCGATGTGTTTATCATAATTGGAAGCCAATTCTTTATCATCATGCTGAATTTCTTTTTCCAATTGCTGGATTTGGCTTTCTATCTTAGACAATCTGTTTTGAAGAGACTTTTGGGCTTTTTGTTCTTCAAAAGATAAATTTTTCTTCTCTGTTTTTGGAGTTTCTTTTACTACATCTTTCTTCTCAATTTCACGCATATTAACTGCATTTCTCTGCTCTAAGAAGAAGTTAATGTCACCTAAATATTCCTTGATTTTTTGATCTTTAAATTCATAAACAATATTGGACATTCCTTGTAGAAAATCTCTGTCGTGAGAAACTAAAAGAAGTGTTCCCTCATATTTTTGCAAAGCAGCCTTCAACACATTTTTAGATTTTATATCCAAATGGTTTGTGGGTTCATCCATCACTAAAACATTAATAGGCTGAAGTAATAATTTACACAATGCTAAGCGGTTTCTTTCTCCTCCGGAAAGCACTTTTACTTTTTTCTCCACATCATCGCCTCGGAACAAAAATGCCCCCAACATATCGCGAACTTTAGAACGATTGGTATCAGTTGCAGCTTCAAGCATTGTGTCCAAAAGTGTTTTTTCGCCGTCAAGATATTCCGCTTGATTTTGAGCAAAATAACCCAACTGAACATTATGTCCGAGTTTTATTGAACCTTGGTATTCAAATTCGTTAACAATTGCTTTGATAAAAGTAGATTTTCCTTGACCATTTTGACCAACAAAGGCAATTTTACTCCCGCGTTCCACCAAAAGTGAAATGTCTTTCAAAATCGTTTTTTCGCCATACGCTTTGGTCACATGTTCAGCTTCAACAACAACTCTTCCCGGAGTTTGAGAAACAGGAAATGAAATACTCATGACTGAATTGTCATCTTCATCAACTTCAATTCGCTCTACTTTATCCAACTTCTTGATAAGCGATTGTGCCATGGAAGCTTTAGAAGCTTTAGCTCGGAATTTTTCAATTAACTTTTCAGTTTCTTCTATTTTCTTAGCTTGATTTTTTTGCGTTGCTAATTGCTTTTCTCGAATTTCTTCTCTTAAAACCAAATATTGAGAATATGGTTTATTGAAATCATAAGCTTTTCCAAGAGAAATTTCGATAGTTCTATTGGTGACATTATCCAAAAACATCTTATCGTGAGAAACAATCACGACAACTCCAGGGAAATTTTTCAGAAAACTTTCCAACCAAATTATACTTTCAATATCCAAGTGGTTTGTTGGCTCATCAAGAAGTAAAATATCATTGGATTGCAATAATAATTTTGCCAACTCAATACGCATTCTCCATCCACCGGAAAAAGTATCGGTTTGATTGTTAAAATCTTCTCTTTTGAAACCTAGCCCAAGAAGAATTTTTTCTGTATCGCCAACATAGTTATATCCACCAAGAATTTCATAATGATGTTGAACATCACTCAATTGTTCTATCAATTCTGAATAAGATTCACTTTCATAATCTGTTCGAGTTGCCAGTTGATGATTGATGTCATCAATTTTTAATTCAGCTCTTTTTATTTCTTCAAAAGCTTCATAGGCTTCTTCCAAGACTGTTCTTCCTCTTTCAAAATCAATATCTTGACGAAGAAAACCTATTTTTACTTCTTTCTCAGTTGCAATTTGACCAGAATCAGGTTTAAAATCACCTGCTAAAATTTTTAGCATAGTTGACTTTCCTGCTCCGTTTTTCCCAACCAAACCTACTCTATCGCCAGCACCAAGTCTAAAAGTTACTTCTTCAAAAAGATAAGTCCCGCCAAACGAAACTGATAAATTATGTATGTTTAACATGATAATTTGTTACAAAAGTTACATTCAAAAGATTTCTATAAAGTACCTTTGTAAACGCAAAGTCATAAGACTAAACCGAACAAAGTTAAAATTTTTGCAAATGTTAAAAAAAGGATCGAAACTAAATAGTATTTTAACAGGAAGTTGCCCTAAATGTCAAGAAGAAAGCATGTATGAAGATAAAAACCCTTATCATCTTTCAAAATTATATGACATGCACGAAACTTGTAGCCATTGCGGATTACAATATCAAATAGAACCGTCGTTTTTTTATGGCGCAATGTATGTTAGTTATGGATTAACCGTTGCCATTGGCGTTGCTGCTTTTATTATTGCAAAAGTTTTTCTTGGTTTAGGCTTAGTAGAAGCATTTATTGCCATTATTATTTCATTGATTCTCTTAACACCAATAACGGCAAGATTATCCCGAAATATCTACATCAATATTTTTGTGCATTATGACAAAAATGCTGCTAAGAAATAGAATAGCGCTTTATATCAATAGTTTTATCCAAAGGTTTGTTAAACTCAATATAATTAAACAAATCTAAAGCCATAGTCGGTGCGAGCATTACACCTCGAGTTCCCAACCCGTTTAAAATATGTAGATTTTTATATTCAGGATGCGAACCCAACAAAGGTCTTCTGTCATTTACTGTAGGTCGAACACCTGCAAAATGTTCCACTATCTCAAAATTACAACTGATAATTTCTTTTATTCTCTCAACAAGCTCTCGTTTTCCTTCAGCGGTAGGTAAATCTGTTTTATCTTTCCAATTATAAGTGGCGCCAACTTTAAACAAATCATTGCCTAATGGCAAAATAAAAACACTCGTATTGATAATAACATCAATATTTAAATCAGGTGCTTTAATGATAAATAATTCACCTTTGGTTCCATCTAATGGCAAATAGCTAAAAAATGGATTAGAATGCATCCCAAAACCTTCTGCAAAGACAATTTGTTTCGATTTTAAATCGCCATATTGAATATAATCATTAAAAATCTGAACTTCATTATAATCAAAAGTTTCAGTATTCAAAAGATTAAGCTTAATCAAATGCTGATGATAGTTCTCTAATAGTACAACTGTATCAACATAACCTGTTTTCAAAACTTCCCCATAACCATAAGGCGATTCAATTCCTGAATATTCCCTTTTCACAATTTTAGTAGAAAGAAACGACGAAAGATTGGGCTTATCTGCAGCAATAAACCAATTATTTTGTTCTTCTACCGAAAAAAACTTTCTGTAAATAGGAATTTTAAAATCAAGTCTAAAATTTAACTTATTCTCTATTTTAGTATAGAAAACCGATGCTTGTTCTAATTGTTGCTTTGCATTCCAAACCTCACTAAACCTCTTTAAAATAACAGGATTATACAATCCTCCGGCAATACGGGTAGAATTTTGAGATTGATTTTCAAAAACTACAAAACTTTTATCATTCTCTAAAAGTATTTCTGCAAAAGCTATTCCTGCTAATCCGGAGCCAACAATGATATAATCAAGCATAATTTATAAACTAAAAAAACTCTCATCAGGTGATGAGAGTTTTATATTTTTAATTGAGTTACCTACTAGTAATTCCACATGTCAGACTCAAAGCTACGAATCTTCTCTTTAATTCTTTCTGATTCTAATAACTGCATTTGAGAATTATCTTTCATGTATTGTTGAATTTCCCTATCGCCATAAACATTTTCTTCCTTATAAATTACTCCGTTAAACCTACGGGAATTTAACAAGTGATCAAATGTAATTGGCATAGCAGAATTTTTATCATTAAAAGCTTTGGCTTCATGAAGAACATCCCTTGCAGCCGGGAAATACACCCAAAATAAATCAATAACATCAGGATTATCTTTACCAATATCACGAGCCTCAGGAGTTACAGGACAAATTGCCAACAATCTGTATTTTAACTCTCCCTGACGCTTATCAAAGTACCAATAGCCTTTAATTCTATAACCTGAAATATCTTGAGCAGTTAAGTCTTGTTTATTGATATATTGAGGATCTAAAACTTTCTTACCTGACTTATAATCATCATAATAATTATTAATTTCATCAAAACCTGCAGGAATAGTATCAGTATAAGTAAATGAAGATGCCATATCTCCTAAAGTCTTCTTACTATTGAAATAATCATCAGCATATACTTCGGTAATCTTACCATTCTTAATATTTTTAACTAAAACATCAAATAATGATCTTCTATCTTTACCCACAAATGCAGTATCAATAGGATAATACAAAGGAAAATTGATTCGTTCATCAATATCAATAAACTCCCATATCGTTTTACCCATTAATACATCTCTGTCATGAACATAACCATAAGGAAGCGGCTTGTCATTATCAGAATTTAATTGTGCCGCTGTTTTTTTGCCAATCTCATCAGGAGTTTTGGCATTCAACAGATTTGACTGAGCTGAAACAGTTAAAGAACCAGCTAGTACAAATGCAACGAATAAAAGATTTTTAATTTTCATGTTTTTAATTATTATTTAAGTAGGTAATACTAACTCAAATTATTATTGTATTTCGTAAATTACTGGTGCTGCTGTAGGAACAACAATTCTGGCTCCTCCAACTACTTTTGTTTTAATATCAGAAATAGTAACCTGATCACCGCGAGTAACTCTTGCTAAAGCAGCCTTACATCTTCCATCAACTCTATCACCATTAACAACGATAGCAGGTTGTCCAGGAACTTTGAAAGTAAACTGAGTAACTTCAAAACTTAAGTCATACAAGAAATCTTCTAATTTAGCAGAAACTTGAGAAACTTCTAAACGAGACTTAGCTCCTTTTTGAACTCCTGTACCTCCACCAATTGCCCCAGCTGGCGCAGGGATATTTTTAATTCTAAATACTTTTTTATCAGAAACTGTTTTTCCATCAGTCATCTTACCACTAACAGAAACTGTTACTTCAGTACCACTTTGCGGATTTAAGTTATACTTTCCATTACCTCCAGATTTTGATAAGCCAGGAGCAGAAGCAGTAACAAAATTGTCTCCAATACCAGCAAATGAAATTGTCATCGGGTTATCCAAACCTCTATATACAACATTCATTTTATCAGCAGAAATATTTGCTGAATTTGGACGAGGTACAACTACATACTTTCCTTGAAATTTTAAAGGAATAGTTTTACCATCTTCCACAAATGTAAACTGACCATTAATAGATTGTTCTCCAACAGCTCCAGCAGTTAAAGATATAACAGCTTGTCCGTTTACTAATTTACCTGGACCTGAAAATGAAGTTGGCTTAGTATTTTCGTCATAACGACCCAAAACCACTTTACCTGTCACAGGTTCGCCTTGAAAATAAACATTCTTGTCTAAAGCTACAATTGCTTGATAGTTGCTGTAAGAAGCAGCTTGTACAGCAGCCTTTCCTAAAGCAGCACTAATCACATCAGATTCTGCTTTTTTAGCATCATTTTGCCAAGCAGAAAGCTTAGCTAATGAAGCGATTGCAGGGAAACCTTTAAAATGATAATCTAAAAATTTAATTTTAACACCTTCTTTGTTAGCTACATCTGCTAAATCAAATTTAGCATTAATTTCATTCAAGATTGGCGCATATTTTTTATCACTTAATGCTGATTTTAAATCAGATTTATAGGTCTCAATAGCTGCTAAAACTTCTTTTCCTCTTGCAGTATAACCATCACCTGTAAACCAGCTGTGATCCAAATTATCAGCTTTATCCATTGCTTCATATGGTAATTTACCATCTTCTGCTTCTACTCCTTTAAGCACTTCTTCTTTTAAAGTTCCAACGAAATCGTAGAATTTTTTTGTAGCCGCTTCAACTTTGTGAGCTGTAGCTGCTGCCCCAATAAATTCTCCTTTTGCTTCTGCTGCTTTCGCATCTAAAGCTTGAAGCATTTGCTCATTAGTAGCTTTAGCTGAGTTAGTAGCGCCTTCAAATCTTTCGTTCATCAAACCAAAAGCCGAAAGAACTTCTTTTGACATATTCATTGCCAACATTGCGATGAAAACCAAATACATAAGGTTAATCATCTTCTGTCTAGGGGTTAATTTTCCTCCTGCCATTTTTTCTTAATTAGTTTATTATTATTTTGTTAGTAAAATATAGTTAAAAAACTAATTATCTATTACTCATTGCAGACAACATTCCACCATAAACATTGTTCAAAGAAGACAAGTTTGATGTTAATGATTGCATTTGATCTTTTAATTTTAAATTGTTTTCAGCAACTTCATTGTTAATTTGTGCATTTCTTTCAGCACTTTGTAACTGAACTTGGTATAAACCATTTAAAGTTTCTAATTGTGTTGCAGCTTTAGTCATTTCTTCTGCATATTTCTTAGTAGAAGCAACTGAATCAACTGTTGGAGAAATAGCTTTTGCAGCACCTTCAAAATTTTTGATACTGTTCCCTAAGCTTTCCATTAATTGGCTATCAATTTTAGCCTCTTTTAACAAGTTGTCTAATTTTTGAGACAATAATCCTTGAGCATCAGCAGAATCTTCTTTTTTCTTATCTCTTGGTTTTGCTTCTCCACCTGCTAATTCAGGATATACTAATGACCAATCTATTTCTTTTGCCGGCGCTTCGAATGCGGAAATAGCAAAAATTAATGCTTCAGTTACAAGTCCTATAGTTAACATTACAGTACCTGTCAACGGTCCAAATTCAAAGTGAGCAATTTTAAATAATGCTCCGATGATTACAATTGCCGCACCCATACCGTAGGCGAAGTTCATTACTTTTGGTGATAATAATGCCATAATAAAAAATTTTAGTTAGTTAAGTTAATATAATTAAGTTGGTTTAAAATTTACTTTCTTGTTGATTTCCCTGTTACTTGTGTTCCCATATAATCCTGAACAGTTCTAAATCCGATGTAGCTTCTTGCCGTATCCGCATATTCAAAGTCTCTTGTTGAAACTTGTAAGAAATAAGCAACATCTTTCCAAGAACCTCCACGAACTACTTTTCTCATGTTTTTGTTATCGGGAACATTAGGATTCATTGAAGAAACATACTCATAAGCTGCAGCATCATAAGACGAATCTGTCCATTCTGCTACGTTACCTGCCATATTATACAGATTATATCCGTTTGGCTCATATGATTTTGCCTCTACAGTATATAAAGCTTCATCCGCAGCATAATCTCCCCTACTTGGCTTAAAGTTAGCCAAGAAACATCCTCTATCATTATGAGTGTAAGGACCTCCCCAAGGATAAGCTCCTGACTCAAGACCTCCACGAGCTGCATATTCCCATTCTGCTTCAGTTGGCAATCTAAATGAGTTAATCAAATCTCTTTTCTTCTTTTTAGATTTAATGTATGCATTTTTATTTAATGTTCTCCATGCACAAAATGCTTTTGCTTGTTTCCAATTTACACCAACTACAGGATAATCACCATAAGCTTGATGCCAAAAATAATCATTATGCATTGGTTCATTATATGAATAGGCAAAATCTTTAATCCAAACTGTTGTATCAGGATAAATAGGCTCTTGTTCTGTCTTAATAAATTTACTTCTTTTTCCTGTCTTCGCTTTAGCCGCAGCCTGAATATCCATATAAGAATATCTGAATTTCAATTTACTAACATCAATTGTTCTCAAACCATTAAACGATTCTGCTAATGGCAAATACATTGAGTCCATTACTTCAGTATAAAATTCATCAGGATATTTACTCGTATCAGTAATTAACTTGATTTTTTTATTCAATCTTCTACCAGCATAAGGATCATCATCCGTACCAACACTATAGTAATTCTCATACATATATTTATCGTAAGGAGTCATTTTTGCAGGATCTGTATCACTAAAAGCAAAATCCCCAATGCTTCCGCCTTTTCCACCTTTTCCACCTGCTGTTAGACCTTGCTCATCAGCAAAAATGGCCAATCTAACTCTAATAATAGAGTCTTTTACCCATTCAACGAATTGACGATACTCACTATTAGTAATCTCTGTTTCATCCATATAAAACGAACGAACAGTTACTGTCTTGGTAGGCGCATCTTGCACATTAGCTAAATCATCCTCTGATTTACCCATGATAAATGCTCCACCAGGAACTAACGTCATTCCATAAGGCTTTTCAGGATGCCATTTTTTTCCTTTAACACCTACTAACTCACCTTTGTCGTTAGAACGTCCACAGCTTGTTAATAAAGCTAAAACTGATGCAAATGCAATGAACTTCTTCATATAAATTGGGGTTATTTGAATACTCAATTTTTTAAGGGCGTAAACCTATTTATAATTTTTTAAAAAAACAATTATTAGACTAAAAATTAATTAACACGTCAAAACTAAATTTATTTCTCGAAACAAAAAAACATTTTCCCGTTAAAACGCTTAAAATTACCGTTAAAATGCATTTTTACATTGTTTTCGAAATAAAAAACCTACAATAATTAATTTATTTTTATATCTATTTTTAAACAAAATCAAAATTTTAACACTATAAAATATTCTTTCTTTGTGCTTTCCACCATCTTTCAGGTATTTCCTGATTGCATGCTGTCAAATATTCTTCATGTGAACATGGTAATAACGTACTTTTTTTCAATTTATTGTGTGTCGCTGAAAAAAAAGGTATTTCTATCCACCATCTTTCTGTTTTGTTACTTTTATAAAACACTAACTCTTCTTCTTCCTGCGGGACTATATATTTAGAATATAATTCCTTACTTCCAAACGGATATTCATTAGACCTGAAATTATATCCTTCGATAAAGTACCATATAATCTGAGCAATTAAAACCGACTCTTGTTTTGAATTATCATGATTAAACACCGCAAAACAACTCACTTTATCACTTATTCCTGAATATCGGGCTAAGCTACAAATTTCCTTTCCATTAAAACCATTCGGTGTAAAATTAGTGAAATTTCCTGAATCTGAAGATTTTACTGTATTTAAATCTATATTAACCAAATCTGCATCCCGTAAGACAGGTTCTGCCAAAGAAATATTACTTGATATCTCGCCTAATCTATAAGCATCGAAGTAAAGTTTTTCTATTAAATCAATTTCTTCTTGTGAATTAAAATAGGTCTGATAACCAATATTGCAATAATTGAAAAGATTATTAGGCTCATCCAAAACTATTTTTGACAAATATGAATCTGCTGAAATACCTTCTTCTTGCTTTCCAAAATCAAATTTAGAATCTACTGAAACTAAATTTACCATTTGTTCTACTGCATCATATGCTCTATACAAAGGATAAATCAAATCTTGACTACCACCAATAACAATAGGTAATATTCCTTTTTTCAACAATCGAGCTGTTACTTTTTGAAGTGCAAAAAAAGTATCTTCCAAAGAATTGCCCGGAAGTATATCTCCTAAGTCAGCAATTATACTTTGCCAGTTTCCGGGAAACAATCCATAGAACTCTTTTCGAATAAATTCTAAATTAACTTCTTGATATGCTTTTTTATCACCTCGATTTTCCGGAACACCTATTATTGCTATTTTAATTTTATCTAAATCCGGGAAATCTTTATCTGTGTGGAAAGCTACTTTACTTCCCATTTGTTGAGATGAAAGTGTATTTATAAAATGTATAACTTCATTATCAACCGGTGATAAAAAATCGAACTCCATAGTTTATTTCTTTTTAGCTGGTGCTTTTTTGGTCGTAGTTTTCTTTGCTGATGTTTTTTTCTCAGGCGTTTTTTGAGCAATCATTTCTTTTACTTGTTCCAAAGTAAGCTTTGATGTATCAATATCTTTATTTAATTCAATCTTAATTTTACCTTTGGTAATGACCGATCTTCCCCAACGTGCTTTTTCAACTAAGATTCCTTCATCAGACCAATTATGAATTACTTTATCAATATCTTTTTGTAATTTTTCTTCAATCAACTCTTCAATATCCGATTGGGAAAGATTATCGAAATTATACTTTTTGTTTACATTGATAAACATTCCGTTCCATTTAATAAATGGGCCAAAACGTCCAACACCTTTTTGTACATCCATATTCTTATAGGTAGCAATTGGTGCATCGGCTTTGGCTTTTTCATTAATTAATTCCTGAGCACGTTCCATGGTTACATCCAATGGTTCTTCGCCTTTTGGCAATGAAATGAATTGTTTTCCAAAACGAACATAAGGTCCAAAACGACCATTATTCACTTCTACTTCTTCTCCTTTATATATACCAAGAGTTTTTGGTAATAAAAATAAATTCAACGCATCTTCCAAAGTAATGCTTCCAATATTCTGTTCCGGACGCAAACTGGCAAATTGTTTATCCTCATCTTCGGCATCACCAATTTGAGCCATTGGACCAAATTTACCTAAACGAACCGAAACCGGTTTTCCTGATTTTGGATCAGTACCCAAAATACGTTCACCACTTTCGCGGTCAGCATTTTTCTCAACTTCCTGAACATTCGGATGGAACTTATTGTAGAAATCCTGCATCATATTTGCCCAATCGATATTTCCTTCGGCTATTTCGTCAAAATCTTGTTCTACTTTGGCTGTAAAATTATAATCCAAAATAGCTTCAAAGTTTTTCACCAAGAAGTCATTTACAATAGTTCCAATATCTGTTGGCACCAACTTTCCTTTATCAGAACCAGTATTCTCTTTTAAAACTTCGGTTTTTACTTGACCATTTTTCAAAGTCAACTGACCATATTTACGCTCTTTTCCTTCTGACGTTCCTTTTTCTACATAATTTCTATTGATAATTGTAGAAATCGTTGGCGCATACGTTGACGGACGACCAATTCCAAGTTCTTCCAATTTCTTAACCAAAGAAGCTTCAGTATAACGACTTGGCGGTTGTGTAAAGCGCTCTTTTGCGACAATATATTGGTTATTCAATTTTTCACTTACTCTTAATGCCGGTAACATCCCTTCTTGTTCTTCTTCGTCATCATCGTTACCTTCAAGATATACTTTTAAAAATCCTTCGAACTTGATTACTTCTCCGGTTGCTTGAAAAACTTCACTGTGTTTATCGGCTTCAATTTTTACGTTAGTGCGTTCCAATTCGGCATCAGACATTTGGGAAGCCAATGTTCTTTTCCAAATTAAATCATATAAACGAGCTTGATCTCTATCGATATTTACCGTATGCAAAGACATATCGGTTGGACGAATAGCTTCGTGAGCTTCTTGCGCACCTTTGGCTTTGGTTACAAAACTTCTAGGTTTGCTATATGCTGCACCATACGATTTTGTGATTTCCGCTTGAGCCGCAACAGTAGCTTCTTGGGAAAGATTGACACTATCAGTTCTCATATAGGTAATCAATCCGGCTTCATACAAGCGTTGAGCCAACTGCATCGTAATTCCTACCGGAAGATATAATTTTCGCGCAGCTTCCTGCTGTAACGTAGAAGTTGTAAACGGTGCCGCAGGAGATTTTTTGGTTGGTTTGGTTTCTAAATCGGCTACTTTATAATTTGCGCCGATGCTTTTATTAAGGAAATCTTCGGCTTCTTGTTTGGTTGCGAAGTTTTTTGGCAATTTGGCTTTTACCGTTTTTCCGGCTTCGTTAGTAAACTCGGCTGAAACTGCATAAGAACCAACTGCTTTGAAATCTTGAATTTCTCTTTCGCGTTCTACTATTAAACGTACTGAAACCGATTGTACACGACCTGCTGAAAGTCCTCCTTTTACTTTTTTCCATAAAACCGGCGACAATTCATAACCTACTAATCTATCCAAAACTCTTCGAGCTTGTTGTGCATTGACTAAGTTGTAATCTATTCCACGTGGATTTTCGATTGCTTTTTGGATAGCTGTTTTGGTGATTTCGTGAAAAACGATACGTTTTGTTTTGCTTTTGTCTAATTTTAATTCTTCCGCTAAGTGCCAAGAAATGGCTTCTCCTTCGCGGTCTTCATCGGAAGCTAACCAAACGGTTTCCGCATTTTTAGACAAATCTTTTAGTTTTTTTACGAGTGCTTTTTTATCGGATGAAACTTCATATTTAGGCTTAAAACCGTTGGTTACATCTACTCCTATTTCTTTTGAAGGCAAGTCGGCAATATGACCGTAACTTGATTCTACTTGGTATTCTTTTCCTAAAAATTTCTCGATTGTTTTTGCCTTTGCAGGCGACTCGACGATAACTAAATTCTTTGCCATATCCCGATTGTTTGTGCGGACAAAAGTAATTGTTTTTTTTAAAAAACCGATTTATTGTATCTTTTTAACGGTGAAATGATTTATTGGAGCCTAAAAAACAAGTTGCAAAGCTTTGCGCCGTGTTTGAAATGATTTGCGCCGTGTTTGAAATGATTTGCGCCGTGTTTGCAAAGCTTTGCGCCGTGTTTGAAACGATTTGCGCCTTGTTTGAAAAGAAATGTGCCATGCTTGAAATGCTCTGCGCCATATTTGCAACACTTTGCGCCGTATTTGAAAAGAAATGCGCCATGTTTGATATGAAATATACTGAGTTTACTATATATAATGTATTGATTTTAAAATTTTACATCACACTTTTCAACCATCAAGAAGAAATCAGCTAGAGAAATTTCGAAGTACTCGCGAATTTTGGAAAGTGTTACAATAGTCATATTTTGTTTTCCTTGCTAAATGTATTACAGCATCAAAATAAAAAACTTCAGGCGTAACATTCTTAGCTCTACGTAATTTCTTTATACATAAAACTATTTTTTGAGAAAGCTCTTTATTTTGAATTTGTTTCGGCATTCAGCTAAACTCATTATACTTTAGTCAAAAAAATAATTACATATTTGTCGTTATTTTAAATATTTATTTATAAGTTTAAGATTATTAACTAATAAATTTTCACTTTTTATGAAAAATAGATTTCTTTTACTTACCTTTTTCATTATTTCTAATTGTCTCTTATCGATTAGTCAAGAAAAAAACATTATAAATACTGAAATCAAAGAAGGTTTAAGTGATGTTGATTTTTTAAGAGCAAAAGAAGGATATCTCAAAATGAGTCTTTCCGAAGATTATATTAAGTTAAGGGAAGCTACCATTTCATTTGCTATAAAAGTTGGCAACAGAATCAATCTAGATGTTTTAAAGACAGAAGAAGACATCATAGGCTGGATTACTGAAAACTATCAACTCACAAAATTTAAAGATGCAGAAGAAGGACGTGAACTTGTAAAATTAACATATCGATTACAAGAAAAACTAGACAAGGAATATAAAGAGATATTTGAATTAGCTAACAAAGCAAATTTTACTCAGAAAAAAGAAATCTATAAACCAGAATCTGGAACAGAATCTGATACGGAAAGAATTAGAAATGACAAGTAGAGTCTAAAAAACAATTAATCAAGAATAGATTTTAATCACAAGAAGGGTTGTATCCTATGGATACAACCCTTCTTTTCAGAAATAAACAGAGATTATTCTTAGCCCTGATTATCTCACTGATTTAATAATTTTAATGGAATTCGATGAATTTCATTTGAAGAGAAAATCCTTTTTGTTTTAAGAAAAACCCTTCGACTGCGCTCAGGGTGACAAAAACGGAAAGCGGGAAAATAGATTCCAAGAAAGCTAGAACGGTTCGCTTCAAAAACTTTTGTTAAACCATTTCTGCCATCTTGTCATATTTTATAATTTAGTATTATCTTTGCCATCCTAAATCCTTGTAAAAGGAAATCTGAAATGAATTATAATATAGATACTGAAACAAGTTCAGCATAAATGGAAAAAGAAATTGACGAGAAAAAACAAGGCACATCGCTTGTTTTAGAACATAAAAAGGAAAATACGAAGAAACTTTTTATAGAGAGTTATGGTTGTGCGATGAATTTTTCGGACAGCGAAATTGTAGCTTCAATTTTGACCGAGCAAGGTTATAACACGACGCAAAATTTAGAAGAAGCCGATTTGGTTTTGGTCAATACCTGTTCTATTCGCGACAAGGCAGAAATGACTGTAAGAAAGCGTTTGGAGAAATATAATGCGGTGAAACGCAGTATTAATCCGGGCATGAAAGTGGGTGTTTTGGGTTGTATGGCAGAACGCTTGAAAAGTCAATTTCTTGAAGAAGAAAAAATCGTCGATATGGTTGTTGGTCCTGATGCTTACAAAGACTTACCAAATCTTTTGAAAGAAGTTGAAGAAGGACGCGATGCGATAAATGTTATTCTTTCGAAAGACGAAACATATGGCGATATTGCTCCGGTTCGCTTGAACAGCAATGGTGTAAACGCTTTTGTTTCTATCACTCGCGGATGTGATAATATGTGTACGTTTTGTGTAGTTCCGTTTACTCGCGGTCGTGAACGCAGTCGTGAGCCACAAAGTATTATAGAAGAAATTCAGGATTTGTGGAATAGAGGATTTAAAGAAGTTTGTCTTTTGGGTCAAAACGTGGACAGCTACCTTTGGTATGGTGGCGGTTTGAAAAAAGATTTTGATAAAGCTACCGAAATGCAAAAAGCTACGGCTACTGATTTTGCTCAACTATTGGAACAATGTGCGGTTGCTTTCCCTAAAATGCGTTTCCGTTTTTCAACTTCCAATCCTCAGGATATGCACGAAGAAGTACTTCATGTAATCGCTAAATATGATAATGTTTGCAATTATATTCATTTACCGGTTCAAAGTGGAAGCACGAGAATTTTAAAGGAAATGAATCGTCAGCATACACGTGAAGAATATATGGAATTGGTGGACAAAATCAAACGCATTATTCCGGATTGTTCGATTTCTCAAGATATGATTACAGGTTTCCCAACAGAAACTGAGGAAGACCATCAAGATACATTGAGCTTGATGGAATATGTAGAATATGACTTTGGCTACATGTTTGCTTACTCTGAAAGACCGGGAACTTTGGCAGCAAGAAAAATGGAAGACGATGTTCCTGAAGAAGTAAAGAAAAGGCGTTTGCAAGAAGTGGTGGATTTACAGCAAAAGTTAAGCGAAAAAAGAACGAAACGTTTCTTAGGTCAAACGGTGGAAGTTTTAATTGAAAAAGAATCGAAGAAATCAGATAAACACTGGAGCGGAAGAAACTCTGAAAATGTAGTTACGGTTTTCCCGAAAGAACATTATAAAGAAGGAGATTTTGTATTGGTAAAAGTTACTGATTGTACAACAGCGACTTTGATTGGTGAAGCGGTTGGTTATAGTGAAATGAATTAACAATTGATAATGGATAATTGACAGTTTAAGTTTCTTGAAGATCAATTATCCATTGTTAATTATCAATTATTAATTATTAATTAAAAATGGAATCAGTTCAAAGTATAAAACAACGATTTGAGATTATCGGGAATGACCCAAAACTGAATCGTGCTATCGAAAAAGCTATTCAGGTTGCTCCAACCGATATTTCAGTATTGGTTGTTGGTGAAAGTGGTGTTGGTAAAGAAAGTATTCCTAGAATTATTCATTCGCTTTCACACAGAAAACACGGAAAATATATTGCTGTAAACTGTGGCGCCATTCCTGAAGGAACAATTGACAGTGAACTTTTTGGTCACGAAAAAGGTGCTTTTACCGGAGCTACAAATACTCGTGAAGGTTATTTTGAAGTGGCCGACGGCGGAACGATTTTCTTAGATGAAGTTGGTGAATTACCGTTGACAACACAAGTTCGTTTGTTACGCGTTTTGGAAAACGGAGAATTCATCAAAGTAGGTTCATCGCAAGTACAAAAAACAAATGTTCGCATTGTTGCTGCAACGAATGTTAATATGTTTGACGCTATTGAAAAAGGCAAATTCCGTGAAGATTTATATTATCGTTTAAGTACGGTTGACATCACATTGCCACCGTTACGTGACAGAAAAGACGATATTCATTTATTATTTAGAAAATTTGCTGCCGATTTTGCCCATAAATATAAAATGCCTCCTATCAAACTTAGTGAAGATGCCGTTCAGTTTTTGCAAAAATACCGTTGGAGCGGAAACATTCGTCAGTTGAGAAACGTAGCCGAGCAGATTTCTGTATTGGAAACCAATCGCGATGTTACTTTGACAACACTACAATCCTATCTTCCGGTGGAAGGAAGTAATTTACCTTCGGTCATTGGCGGAAAAAAATCGGATAGTGATTTTGCTACCGAAAGAGATATTTTATACAAAGTACTTTTTGACATGAAAAGTGACTTGAATGATTTAAAAAAATTGACTTTGGAATTGATGAAAAACGGTGCAAAAACACAAGACATTAATCCGAGTTTAATTCAAAAAGTATATGGTTCCAAAGAAATGGAAAATCCTGTTCTTTTTGAAGAAGAACCACGAGTAAATATAATTCCGAAGCACACCGAACCTCAACAAGAAGAATTTGATGATGAAGATGATGACGCCAACTATTTGATGGCAGAAACAATTGAAGAGGAAGAAGTTTTAAAATTGGAACAAAAAGAAATCGAACTCATCAAAAAATCATTGGAACGCCATAAAGGGAAGCGAAAAGCTGCTGCAGATGAATTAGGAATTTCCGAAAGAACGCTTTACAGAAAAATTAAACAATTTAATTTGTAAAAGCTATTATATTTGACTCTTGAAAAATAACTATGAAATTTACAAAATACATATTGGTTCTTATTGTTGTCTTTGCTGTAAATGGCTGTAGCATTTATAATTTTACAGGAACAGGTAAAATTGATGCCAAAACCTTTCAGGTTAATTATTTTCAAAACAATGCTGAATTGATTGAACCCGGAATTGAAAGAACATTTACCTTACGACTACAGGACTTAATTCAGAATCAAACCAATTTAAATTTAACCAATTCCAATGGTGATTTGGTTTATGAAGGCGAAATCACTCGTTACAGCATTACGCCAATGACCGCTACGGCCGACATTAGAGCCGCTCAAAACCGATTATCGATTACTGTAAACGTTCGATTTACCAATAAAAACAAAGAAGAAGATAATTTTGAAAAGAGTTTTTCATTCTTTGATGATTTTCCTGCTAACACACAATTAACTGGAGCACAATTAACCAGTTCATTGGAGGTTATTTTTGAACGAATAACACAAGATATTTTTAACGAATCACTAGCAAAATGGTAATTTCCAATCAAGTTGGAAATGACAGACAACTAACAACCGATAGCAAATAACAGAAACTTGAACCTAACCGATTATACTTATTTACTCAATAAACCCGAAGCTATCAACGAACGATATGCCGAAACACTGGAAAATGTTCTGGAAGAGTTCCCCTATTTTCAAAGTGCGCGCGTTTTACGATTAAAGCATTTGTACAATCAGGATAGTTACAAATATAATTATGCTTTAAAAGTTGCAGCTGCTTATACTACAGACAGAAGCATGTTGTTTGACTTTATTACTTCAGATGATTTTGTTGCAGTACAAAAAGGTCTGTATGAAAAAAAACTGGAAGAATTGCTTAACATTAATGTCATAGAAAGTGAAATTGTTATAGTACAAAAAGATTCTTCTACGCCTGTAAATTCACTAGAACAATCCATCCTTTCTTCTATCACAAATTCTTCTAGTGAAGAGGAAAAAGCCGTTGAAAAATTGGAAATAGGAAAACCTTTAGAATTTTCTAAAAATGAAAAACATTCCTTTGAAGAGTGGTTGCAACTAGCTAGATTCAAACCTATCATTAGAGAAGAAATCAAAAAGGAAGAAGCAAACCCAATTGATGAAGTTCGCAAGAAAAAATTAGATTTAATTGATAAATTCATTGAGAACAATCCAAAAATTCCGGCGATTTCAAAAGATGCTCCTGCTCCAGAAATCAAACCTTTTTCAGAGGAAACAACCTATTTAATGACAGAAACATTAGCCAGAGTTTATCTGGAACAAAAAAAATATACGAAAGCAATTCAAGCTTATGAAATATTAATTTTGAAATATCCGGAAAAAAGTAGTTTCTTTGCAGACCGAATTTCAGATATAAAGATTTTACAACAAAATAATAATTAGTAATGAGTACATTTTCAATCTTCTTAGTATTAATAACAATCGTTTGTTTTTTACTAATAGTAGTTATCATGGTTCAAAATCCAAAAGGTGGAGGACTTTCTTCAACTCTTGGCGGGTCAACCCAATTAGGTGGCGTTCAAAAAACAACTGACTTTTTAGATAAAAGCACATGGACTTTGGCTACAGTATTAATCGTTTTGATTATATTATCAAGTTTAAGTTTTAATGGAACATTAAGTGATTCCAGTTCAAAAGTAATTGATGAAACTTCCATTTCGCCTGCAAAACCGGCTGAAACACCTGCAGCTGCTCCGGCTACACCTGCAAAATCTGCCGAAGAAAAGAAATAATTTCAAAAATACATCACTAAGAATGCCAGCTTGACAATGCTGGCATTTTTTTTAAGAAAAAATGTCAGTTACAATGCCTTGGCATAATTTCTGAATAAAGAAAGACAGTCAAAAAAATTAATTAATTTAAAAATATAACGATTATGGGATTAAACATTAAACCGCTTTCAGATCGAGTGATTGTGGAACCAGCAGCAGCTGAAACACAAACAGCATCCGGAATTATTATTCCTGACACAGCCAAAGAAAAACCACAAAAAGGAACTGTAGTAGCTGTTGGTAGTGGCAAAAAAGATCACACAATGACTGTAAAAATTGGCGATACGGTACTTTATGGAAAATACGCCGGAACTGAATTAAAATTTGATGGTAAAGACTACCTAATCATGCGCGAGGATGATATTCTTGCGATAATTTAAAAGTACGAGGTACGAAGTTTAAAATACAAAGTATTAAGTTTTTAAAAAATAAATAAACAATAAAATGGCAAAAGATATAAAATTCGATATTGAAGCACGCGATGGATTAAAACGCGGTGTTGATGCATTAGCAAATGCTGTAAAAGTAACTTTAGGTCCAAAAGGAAGAAACGTAATTATTTCAAAATCTTTTGGTGGTCCAACAGTAACTAAAGATGGTGTTTCTGTAGCAAAAGAAGTAGAATTAAAAGACGCTTTAGAAAACATGGGTGCTCAAATGGTAAAAGAAGTAGCATCAAAAACCAATGATTTAGCCGGAGACGGAACTACAACAGCTACCGTTTTAGCACAAGCTATTGTAAAAGAAGGCTTGAAAAATGTGGCTGCCGGAGCAAACCCAATGGATTTAAAACGCGGTATTGACAAAGCTGTTGAAGCTATCGTTGCTGATCTTGGAAAACAAGCTAAAGAAGTAGGTTCTTCTTCTGAAAAAATCAAACAAGTAGCTTCTATTTCTGCAAATAATGATGAAGTTATTGGTGACTTAATCGCTACTGCTTTTGGAAAAGTTGGAAAAGAAGGTGTAATTACTGTAGAAGAAGCGAAAGGAACAGATACCTATGTAGATGTAGTAGAAGGAATGCAATTTGACAGAGGATATCTTTCTCCATATTTTGTAACCAATGCAGAAAAAATGGAGGTTGAATTAGAACGACCATACATTCTATTATACGACAAAAAAGTATCTTCATTAAAAGAATTACTTCCTATTTTAGAACCTGTTGCACAGTCAGGAAAGCCACTATTGATTATTGCAGAAGATGTTGATGGTGAAGCATTATCAACTTTGGTTGTAAATAAATTACGCGGTGCCTTGAAAATTGCTGCTGTAAAAGCTCCAGGATTTGGCGACAGAAGAAAAGCCATGTTGGAAGACATTGCTATCTTAACAGGTGGAACTGTAATTTCTGAAGAAAGCGGCTATACTTTGGAAAATGCAACTTTAGAAATGCTTGGAACTGCCGAAAAAGTTACCATCGACAAAGACAATACAACTGTAGTAAACGGAGCCGGAAATGCTGATTTAATTAAAAATCGAGTAAACCAAATCAAAGCTCAAATGGAAACTACAACTTCTGACTATGACAGAGAAAAATTGCAAGAACGTTTGGCTAAATTAGCCGGCGGTGTTGCGGTACTTTATGTCGGCGCAGCTTCTGAAGTAGAAATGAAAGAGAAAAAAGACAGAGTTGACGATGCATTACATGCAACTCGTGCTGCTGTAGAAGAAGGAATTGTTGCCGGTGGTGGTGTAGCTTTATTAAGAGCAAAATCGGTTTTAGAAAAAATCAAAGCAGATAATGCCGATGAAGCGACCGGAATTCAAATTGTTTCCCGTGCTGTAGAATCACCATTAAGAACTATTGTTGAAAATGCAGGTCTTGAAGGTTCTGTTGTAGTAGCAAAAGTTGCTGAAGGGAAAGGTGATTTTGGATACAATGCCAAAACCGACAAATATGTTGATATGCTGAAAGAAGGTATAATTGACCCGAAAAAAGTAACCCGTGTAGCTTTGGAAAACGCTGCTTCAGTTTCTGGAATGATTTTAACAACCGAATGTGCTTTGGTAGAAATCAAAGAAGAAAATGCCGGTGGAGGAATGCCAATGGGCGGAGGAATGCCGGGAATGATGTAATTCTTTTGAAATGTAAAAGTAAAAACGCCTCAAGAAATTGAGGCATTTTTATTATTTATTTTTTATTGTTCTGAAACTTTTGGCTTCTTAAACAATTTCATTACAACAGGGAAAGTTGAAATCAAAATAATTAAAATGATAATTTTTTCTATGTGGTGTTTTAAATCGATATCAAATTTTTCTAAGAACAAGCCATACAAATAATGTCCGGCAAAAATCAAAGTAAATGCCCAAAGGAATGAACTCAAAATATTATAGAACATAAATTTCTTCTTATCCATAGTCACAATTCCGGCGACTATTGGTGCAAATGTTCTGAAGACCGGGAGAAAACGTGCAAAAATTATTGCTTTTCCACCATATCTTTCGAAGAAATCTTTTGACTGAATTAAATATCTCTTTTTAAACCAAAAACTATCTTCTTTTTTATACAGATAATATCCGCTTTTACTTCCAAACCAATAGCCTACCATATTTCCTATAATTCCGGCTACAGCAACCAATGTAGAAAGTAAAAGTACGTTTGCAAAATCACTTTCGATAAAAACAAAATTCTCTACTAAACTTCTACTATAAATTCCGGCTAAAAAAAGTAAACTGTCTCCAGGCAAAAAGAATCCGGCAAAAAGACCTGTTTCGGCAAATACTATAAATAATACAATCCATAAACCTACTTGTACACCACCAATTGTCATGGTAATGTAAAACTCAGGATTTAACAATTGCATCCAATCAAATTCACTCATCAATATTAATTTTAAAAGGTAAAAAAATTCGAGCGTGAAAGTAGTGATATTTTTTTGGATAACTACACGCTTTAACGTAATTCTAAGGATTTATTGTTTCAGAAAATCCAAATTGTGAAATAATGAAACCGACACAGTGTGACGCATCAAATTATTAGAAGAATTTGAGGTAATAAAATGGTTCATATAACCCAATTCAAATCTAGTTTTGTTTTCAAAATTAAGCCCTAAACCTATAAGAAAACGATTTTGGTCAAAAGACTTTGAATTCACTTTATTATCACCAAGATTTAAAAACACTTCATTCTGTAAAACACCGTACAATTCCTTTTCATTTGAATTTAAAGTAGTAATTTGAAACAAGTTTCTATTCAAATAACGCAATCTGTTTTGATAATTTGTTGCCAATTTTATCACTTCATCATCAACTAAAGCTAATTGCTCAACCCAACGTTGCTCTAACCGAAACCTATGTATCATTGTGTTTTTACCCGAATGCCATTTCTTATTTACTTGATATTGTTGCCAAATCCTGTTTTCGGAAAAATAATCATCAACCGAAGGTTTTAGTGTTTTTACCAATGCATATCCGGCGGTTATACTTTGATTTTTTGGCAAATAATAAATCGCGCCAATTCGATACAAATTTTGCAAACTTTGTTCCAATTCATTATCCAAACGAAATTGTGTCTCAACATGATAACCCCATTTTTGTGAGACTTTATATTGACCAGTATAGGCAAACCAAACCGATTGATCCTGTACTGTTTTTTGGGCAAAAACAGTACTTACACTTAATAAGAAAATTAAAATTGTACCTTTTTTAAACATCACTTTTACATTTTACAAACTCCTTGCCGCAACAAGGAGTTTCCATTTACCAAAAACTTATTTACGTTCATACATACAACATCCGTGAAGTTTTTCATAATCTTCATCAGTTGCTTTAATTTCATCAGTATCGTGACCTACTTTCGCAATAGCTTTTTTCACATCAGTAATTGAACACTTTTCTTCATTAATTATCAAATGTAAAACATGGCTATCAATATACCATTCGGCACTTTTTACTCCTTTTACCGAAAAAGCTGCTTGTTCAATTCGTTTTTTACACATTTCGCAATTGCCATTAACTTCGATATCATACTTAGCATTTTTTTTCTTTTTTTCTTGAGCTTGTGTTGAAAGCGTTACAAACAGTAACATCATTCCTAATACTATATTTTTCATAAACCTATTTTAAAAATTGTTATTGAATTTGAGATTGATTTTTGAAATTGAAATTATTTCTACTTTATTTTAAATCGTAATCCTGCATAATACATTTGTCCAAAGATTGGCGCATAAACAATCGATGTATCAAAATTTGGTCCAAACGGATTATCATTTCCTAAAACTGCTTTTTTCTGCCTATAATTACCTATATTTTCTCCTCCAACATATACTTCAAAAACGCTTGAAAATGTTCGTGTAATTTGTGCATTCATTACAGCAAATGATGGCGAAAATTCAGGTAATCTATCTTGTTCCGGATTGGTTGCTGTATTTGGCAATTGCTGTTTTCCAAGCCAGTTGAACGTATAATCAAATTTCCATTGCTTTCCTTTTTCAACTATATGTGTAGCATACTCTACATTTGCAAAAAAACGATGTTTGGCTTGCAATGGCCGTTGAAAACTACCCGATTGATAATCGGTCGAAATATCAAAATATTTATATGCTGTTCTCAAATTCAAATGTTTGATAATTTCCACATTGAAATCAACCTGTAAACTATTGGCAAATGATTTTCCTTTCAAATCATAAAACAATAATTCCTGCGGACTTTGCATTACGTCAACCACAACTTGGTTTTGAAAATCAGTTCGGTAAAAATCAACGGTTACATCAGCGCTTTTTGAAAATAATTTGAATTTTTGAGTAAAACTTACGCCATAATTCCAAGCAATTTCCGGACTTAAACCATAAACTTCGCCTTTTGTTCCAAGAATTGAAATCGTTCGTGAACTGGCAAAAAGATTTTGATTTTCGGCAAAAATATTCGCAGCACGTTTTCCTCTTCCTGCTGAAACTCTGAAAACAGAATTTTCGAAAGCATTATATTTTAGGTGAAATCTTGGTGTAAAAAATGCACCTAACCTATTATGATAATCTAGTCGCCCGCCAAGAACATAACTCAGCTTGTCATTATCATCAAATGTATATTCAAAAAAAGCACCAGCTGAATTGTCAATTCTGCTTACATCGAATGTATTGATATATTCAGAATATTTATCATACATAAAATTCAATCCTGTAGCAAATTTATGCATCGTATTACTGATAATTGAATTAAAAATCAAATTCGAATAATAACTTTGTTGCTTAATATCATATTGATTTAAACCAAAATACGATTGCTGATTATGGTTTGTAAATGCATTTTGAAAACCAATACTTTGATATGGCATTTCTTTCCAAACGTAACCTACTTTTGAAGTAAAATCAAATCGTTCAGAGTTTATTTCGGAACCCCAAAAAGTGGTTGTTAATTTATGTTTATCGGGATCAAAATCTAATTCGCCGGTTTGTTTTTCATCTTTCATAAATCGGAAGTTAAAAAACGAAACCCAACCCGTTTCTGAATTAGCATATTGCCAACGATTAGCTACATTAATTTGCTTTCCTAACGGATTGTCCAAAAATCCATCATTATTCATGTCATTTTTGGATACACGAGCATTTCCATGAACAAAAAGACTTGTTGCCCATTTGTCATTGATTTTTTTATTGAAATGTGTGTTTAATTCGAAACGAGAATCGGTTGAACCATAAGCATTCAAAAAGAACGGAATGTCATTCATCGGTTTCAATAATTCGGTATTAATTTGTCCCGAAATACTTTCATATCCATTAACAACACTTCCGGCACCTTTGGTAATTTGAATACTTTCAACCCAAGTTCCAGGTGTAAATGATAATCCGAAAGCCTGTGAAGCGCCACGAACCGATGGCACATTTTCTTCCGTAATCATAATATATGGAGAAGTCAATCCAAGCATCTTTATTTGCTTCGTTCCTGTCAAAGCATCGGAAAAATTAACATCAATGGAAGGATTGGTTTCAAAGCTTTCTGCCAAATTACAACAAGCTGCTTTGAGTAATTCTTTACTGGTAACCAATGTGGTATTGGCTGTACCTTTTAGTGATTTTTTTAGTCCTTTTTGTGTTGCCTTTATTTTCACTTCTTCAAGCTCTTCTTGAGCAAAAAGATTGGCAGAAAACAACACTAATACGAACAATAAAATGTTTTTCATTAGTTTATAATTTAATTATTAAAATTCAAAAAATATTGAAAATCAAATAATTAAATTAAGCATAAAAAGTATATTGACAATATAACTTGTACAACGGCGGCGCATTAGCATCACAATAATAAGCTACAATTGGTGTTTGAGATTGGTCTTGAGACAAACCAAATTGAGGTGTTTTATATTCGCTGAAATAAAAAACAGTGTCCATATCAAAAGCTACTGTTTTGATAATGATTTTTTCTGTTTTATTTTTCAGGTTTACTTCTTTGTCTGAACAGCATTTTTTCTGCGCTAGTTCTTCTTTTTTAGCACAACAAACTTTTGCTTCTTTGACTGGCATTTTACAAACTTCCGTATCTGAAAAAACAGAAGTAATTGAAGCTATTTTCCCTTCACAAAAATGTACATTAAACGCCAATCCCGAATTGGAAACCAAGACGAAGAAGGCAATTAAAACACTTATTTGCTTTTTGAAAATCATAATGCAAAGGTATAAAAGTTAAGAATACAAATTCTTAAGATTTTCTTATTTGTTTTTGATAATAAAATGCCGGAATAAAAAGTAAAATAAATATTGGTTGAATTAAAAATCTCCGAATATAAAATAACGTCATTTTACTTTCTTCGCCAAAGAATTTCAATGTAAAAAAGAAGCTTATCATCAATACAGAACCTAAAATCATATATAGTAATATGGAAAACTTAACAATTTTGGTATCACTAAAAATAACGTAAAGCAAAAACAACGAGATTACTGAATTCAAATAAAACCGAAAACCTATGCTAAAAAAAAGTTTTACAACATTAATTTCAGGAAAAGGTAAATTGGCATATTCACTTTTATAATACTTCAAAAAAGGATCGTAAAAAATAGTACTTTCAAAAGCTCTGATAAGTATCAAAAGAAACACCAAAAAAACGACCTGAATGACTTTTTTTTTATTTTTTAGAAGTTGTTGAAGCATAAAACGAATATTTATTAACCCAAATTACCCAAAGAAAAAACACAACTCCATAAATTACTAATGGAAAAATTACACCATGAAGAATGTGCTCTAAATTCGGATAGTTATATAAAGATATTGCTAAAAGTGCAATTCTAGTCACATTTAAAACATGTATTAAAAAAAGTCCGAATAAAACAAACAATATCGTGTTTTTAAATTTTCCAGTAAAAGCAATCACAAAAGCGACAAACAAAATCATAATGCTTACCGCATTACAACCTTCAATTATTCTTGCCACATATTTCCCATGATAAAATAGTTTTACACTCGGTTCTTTCAAATGAGGCATTGTATAAGAATTAGAATCAACCAAACTCAAAACATGTTTTGTTTGACTGGCTACAATTTCGGTAAAATCATCAACTTCATTGTTTTTAACATCAAACTGATTTAAATAGTTTTGATACAAAAAAGTTAAAATCAAATACGTGAATGCAAATTTCCCCAGAAAAAGAAGAAATGGTTTGTATTGTTGAATGAGGCTTTTCAAGAAATATTTTTTAACAAATTTATATAAAATTAAAAAAGTGTAGTCATTACTTTTGCATAAAAATTGAAAATGAATTTTGAAGATCTAAAACCACAAGTAATCGCTATTCTTTCTGAAAAGAATTTGGAAAAAGATTTAAAACTTAAAAACTTGTGCCAGTTTTTAAGCGATTCTCTTACTTATTATAATTGGGTTGGCTTTTATTTTGCCAATCATGAAACCAAAACCTTGCATCTCGGACCTTATGTTGGTGCCGAAACCGATCACACTATAATTCCATTTGGAAAAGGTATTTGTGGGCAAGTTGCCGAATCCAACAAAAACTTTGTCGTTCCCGATGTTGCTGCACAAGACAATTATATTGCCTGCAGTTTCACTGTAAAATCAGAAATTGTCGTTCCGCTTTTTGTCAACGGAAAAAATATTGGTCAAATCGACATTGACAGCCATGTCCTTGATCCATTTACCAAAGCTGACGAACGATTTTTAGAATTTGTAAATGAAGAAGTTGCTAAACTTTTTTAAGTTACCAACATCTTTTTATTTGCCTAATCAAAAAATAAAATTACCTTTGCACTCGAATTAGAGAAAATCTCTATTCATACATAATAATCATTTAAATAAATATTGGAATGTATTTAAGTAAAGAAACAAAAGCAGAAATCTTCGCTAAACACGGAGGAAAAGCAGAAAACACAGGTTCGGCAGAAGGTCAAATCGCGTTGTTTACATTTAGAATCTCTCACTTAACTGAACACTTGAAAAAAAATCGTCACGATTACAATACTGAGCGTTCGTTAGTTCTTTTGGTAGGTAAAAGAAGAAGTCTTCTTGATTACTTAAAGAAAAAGGATATCAACAGATATCGTGAGATTATCAAGGAATTAGGTATTAGAAAATAATACATATCTAAAGAGGTGCTTGCGCGCCTCTTTTTGTTTTACAAATTAAAAGAAGAAAAGTTTCGGTTTTTCATTGGGTTACAAACAACTACTAGCACACACAACAACAACACAACTAACCTAATAGTTTAAACGAATTAATTTTATGATTCCAAAAGTAACCCAAGAAACAATCGATTTAGGAGATGGAAGAACCATCACAATCGAAACAGGTAAATTAGCAAAGCAAGCTGATGGTTCAGTTGTAGTTCGTTGTGGCAACACAATGTTATTAGCAACAGCCGTATCTGCAAGAACAGCAAATCCCGGAGTTGATTTTTTACCTTTAACAGTAGATTATCGTGAAAAATTTGCAGCAGCAGGACGTTTTCCTGGTGGATTTTTCAAAAGAGAAGCACGTCCTAGCGACAGCGAAGTATTGACCATGCGTCTTGTTGACCGCGTTTTACGTCCGCTTTTCCCAGATGATTACCACGCTGAAACACAAGTCATGATTCAATTGATGTCTCATGATGAAAATGTAATACCCGATGCTTTAGCAGGTTTAGCAGCTTCGGCAGCTTTAGCCGTTTCAGACATTCCTTTCTACAATTTAATTTCTGAAGTTCGTGTTGCACGTATCGACGGAAAATTAGTTATTAATCCAAGCAAAGCAGAACTGGAACAATCTGACATCGACATGATGATTGGAGCTTCAATGGATTCGGTTGCAATGGTTGAAGGAGAAATGAAAGAAATCTCAGAAGCAGAAATGGTTGAAGCTATCAAATTTGCTCACGAAGCGATTAAAGTTCAAATTAAAGCGCAAGAAAGATTAAGAGCTGCAGTTGGTTCTCCGGCTTACAGAGAATATGAAGGTGAAAAAGAAGATGAAGCTATTTATACGAAAGTTAAATCAGCATCATATGACAAATATTATGCAATCGCTCAAGAAGCTTCAGCAAAAAGTGAAAGAGGTGAAAAATTCTCAGTTGTAAAAGATGAAGTTAAAGCATTATTTACAGAAGAAGAATATGCTGAAAATGCAGATTTAGCTGAATTAGTTGGAAAATACAACTACAAAACACAAAAAGAAGCTGTTCGTAACGTAATCCTTGAAAAAGGAATTCGTCTTGACGGAAGAAAAACAACCGACATCAGACCTATTTGGTGTGAAACTGATTATTTACCATCAGTTCATGGTTCATCATTATTTACCCGTGGAGAAACACAAGCACTAGCAACAGTTACATTAGGAACATCAAGAGAAGCAAATATAATTGACTCACCATCAGAACAAGGTGAAGAAAAATTCTATTTACATTATAATTTCCCTCCATTCTCGACAGGAGAAGCAAAACCTTTAAGAGGAACTTCGAGAAGAGAAGTTGGTCACGGAAACTTGGCACAACGTGCTTTAAAAAATATGATTCCTGCCGATTGTCCATATACCATTCGTGTGGTTTCGGAAGTTTTAGAATCTAACGGTTCTTCTTCTATGGCAACGGTTTGTGCCGGAACAATGGCTTTGATGGATGCAGGAGTTCAAATGGTAAAACCAGTTTCAGGTATTGCAATGGGATTGATTACCGACGGACAAAAGTTTGCGGTTCTATCTGATATTTTAGGAGATGAAGATCACTTAGGCGATATGGATTTTAAAGTAACCGGAACAAAAGATGGAATTACTGCTTGTCAGATGGATATCAAAATTGATGGTTTACGTTATGACATCATGGAACAAGCATTAGATCAAGCTCGTGAAGGAAGAATGCATATTTTAGGAAAATTAACTGAAACCATTGCTCAACCAAGAGAAGAAGTTAAAGCTCATGCTCCTAAAATTATCACAAGAACAATTCCTGGTCAATACATTGGCGCATTAATTGGTCCTGGTGGAAAAGTAATTCAGGAACTTCAAAAAGCTACCGGAACAACTATCGTTATCAATGAAGTTGATGAGCAAGGTGTTGTTGAAATCCTTGGAACAAGTCCTGAGGGAATTGCAGCTGTTTTGGCAAAAATCGACTCAATTGTTTTCAAACCGGAAATTGGCGAAGCTTATGAAGTAAAAGTAATCAAAATGCTTGATTTCGGTGCAGTTGTAGAATACACAAAAGCACCAGGAAATGAGGTTTTATTACATGTTTCGGAATTGGCATGGGAAAGAACTGAAAATGTTGCAGACGTTGTAAATATGGGTGATGTGTTTATGGTTAAATATTTAGGTATTGATCCAAAAACACGTAAGGAAAAAGTATCACGCAAACAACTTTTGCCTCGTCCACCAAGAGAAGAGAAAAAAGAAGCTCCAAAAGGTTAATATTCAAAAATATTAATTCATAGAAAACCCCAACTTAATTTCTTAAGTTGGGGTTTTCATTTTTTTATTGTCTATAGACAATCCCAAACATAATAGACTGTGAACCAAAATCTTTTTCCAGTTTTTCTGCAAACAATCCATAAGGTGACCATTGATAATGACACTGTAAACCAACATTTTTATAATTTACCTTAATTCCTTGCGAAATATATAAAGTTGTCAAAATTTCACCACTATGATCATCTCCAAAATCAATTTCATCCGGCGCTTTATAAGTATTTAAAGCTAACCCAACTCCTGAATTCCATTCAAAATTAAAACTCTTATCTTGTAAAGACAAAGGCATAACTTTAGCAAATCGAGCACCTATATTTATAGCAAAATGTCTTGATTTGTAATTCAAAACAGAATCCTGATATTTGAAATTTACGTTTGACGGATTATTCGGAATAAAAAAATTAAATCCGAAGTCTATATAATTATCACTCAAAACTCTATTCCTGAACCAAAATCCAAAAGACGTAGAAATATCAAATTTCTCAGATAATCTACCTAATGGCTTCGCAAAACCAGCTTCGACATAAACACGCTCATATTCCGGCTTGCTAGTTTGCGCTTCTATAGTAGTAAGCACAAAAAAAGTGACTGTAAAAATATACTTTTTCATATTTACCAATTTATAAAAGGCATTGACCTTTTGCTATTTACATTCCAAATTCCAAGTTGAAAGCCATGCTTTCTCGACACATTAAAAATGCCTATTTGAATTCCTTTCATTTTATGAGCTGAATTGTAAATTCCTAATTGAATACCTTTTAAATTCATCGATTCATTAAGCAATCCAACACTTAATCCGTTATTTTTATTGAAACCATTGTAAATACCAATAGAAAACCCATTCATTACATCAGCTTGAGTTCCAATTGGTGTGATAGAAATTCCATTCATTTTAGTAAATCTGTTGAGCAACGAAATATTCAATCCATTCATACTAGCATTAGTAAAAAAGCATCCGGAACTTACATTCAAACCATTTATTTGAATTCTGGGAAAATTGACATCTATTTCTACAATAGAATCGGATTTAACTCTTTGTAAAAACGTCCCTTTTTCAATCATTTCAGGAATAAAAACAATAAACATTGGAATTGCTAATCCAATAGGATTCACATCTATATTTATCCCGTTAATTGTTTGTTTTTCAATATGCCTATTTTGATAATGACCAACCCCAAAAACTAATCCGTTCACTTTATCAACCCTTTTTGAAATTGGCGACAAACTAAAAATTTGCGAATGCGTTTTGATTGACTCAATTTTTGGGAAAGAAATTGTGTCTTGTGCAGAAACAAAACCTGTTACTAAGATCAAGAACAATAAAATTTTTGTTTTCATAATTTATCCAGTTTAAAATTACAATTCAAAACTATTGTGATATTTGCAATTCATAATGTGTTTTTCAATTAATTAATTTTATACATTTGTGATTATCACAAATATTCTTATGAATAATCAAGAAACGCTTCTTAAAGAAATCAGAAAACAACTTGCGCCAACGATGTCTGTCAATGATGCCATAGCAACAGCTTTAGACATAAGCTATGATGCTGCACATCGAAGAGTTTCCGGCAAAAGTAAATTCTCCATAGACGAAACCGTTTTACTCTGCCAGCACTATAAACTTTCTTTAGATGCCATTTTTAATAATGAGAAAAAAGTTATTGTTGAAAAAACCAAAGAAGTAAATTCTGAGAATGATTTAATTCAGTATTTTAAAGACTCAGCGTTACATTTAAAAGAATTCAGCGATTCTGACAATATACTAATATATTATTCTGCCAAAGACATACCTTTATTTTATACTATTGGCGGAAGTTTGTTGTCAAAATTCAAACTATATGTTTGGTTAAATTTATTAATCGGAAAAGAAAATATTCCGCCTTTTGAACAATTTACCATCTCAAACCAATTACAAGAGTACTCAGCTTCTATTCAAAATGTATTTATCAAAGCTAATGTACATGAAATATGGAACGACACTACTATTAACAGTACTATACAACAAATTTTATATTTCTTTGAGTCAGGATTATTAAGTATAAACAATGCTACTGATTTGTATCAAGATGTAAAAAACATATTATTACATATTGAGGAAAAATCGAGTCAAAACAACATCAACTATCACTTATTTCAAAACGATTTATTGATACTAAACAACAACGTTTTGGTTAGTAATGAACAAAAAAGTAAATTGTTCATTCCCTACACAATGCTAGGTTATTTTATCACGGATGATTTGGACACCACAAAAAATGCCGGAGATTATTTCAACTATCAAATGAAAAATTCAAAATCGCTCAACCTCTCGGGAACACGCGATCGAAAACTCTTTTTTAACAAAGCCAATCAAAAAATAGATTATTACATAGAAAGATTAGCTAATCAAGTAAATCTTCTTTTTTGAAAAAATCACTTAAAAATGTAAAACCTAAATGTTATGTCGGTTATCATACTTATTTTAGTTATCTGTGTTGCACTTTTGTTCAACAATTTCTATATTTTAAAAAATGACAATAAGTTTCTAAAATCCATTTTGGAGAAATACGCTCGTGAACTTTCTGACTTAAAAAAAGAAGTTTCGGAGCTTAAATCAACTTCTTTACATAAGGAGACTTCAGTTCCTACAACTACTTCTGAAGTTTACCAGAAAGAACCCAAAATCAAAAATATCCCAATTGTTGAAGAGCCAGAACCTTTAATTATTGTACCGAAAACTCCAATTACGGAAGAAATTCCAATTATTAGAGAAGATAAAAAAACAGAATTCTCGTCGGTAATTTTTGAAAACCATCCGTTACCTAAATTTGAAAAAACCAAGCCTAAAGAAAAAAAACCATATCAAGAAAGCGCATTTTCAATCTTCCTAAAAAAAGTTGAAAAACAATTTGCCGATAACTGGACCGGAATTTTAGGAACCGGCATCATGGTTCTTGGAATTGGTTACCTAAGTATTTATACGGCTTTAAAAGTGGAACCTCTTTTCAGAGTTTTGATTCTTTGGTTATATGCCGGATTATTAATAGGTTCTCATTACTTATTACAAAAAAAAGAAAAGTGGCAAACTACGGGATTATGGATGAGAAGTGCCGGAGCTAGTTTGTTTCTATTTGGTTGTTTTGGCGCTTCCCAAATTGAACCACTAACATTTATCACAAATAATGCATCAGGATATTTACTCATTGGTTTGGGAATTACCCTTAATTTATATGTTGGCTACATCATCAAAAAGCAAACCTTCTTATCACTGCATGTAATTTTAAGTATTCTGATTTTATGTGTAATTCCCGAAAAACTCTTGATTACTTTCATACTGGCAGCCATAACTTCAATTATTGGAATAGTACTATCTTACAAAGAAAAATGGGAATATCATATATTGATTGTAATTATTGCTTTTATCATTTTTGATATTTGGTTCAATGCTGAAAAGACCAATTTAACAGCTACTCAAAACATTTTTGCTATTCTAAGTATTGTAGCCGTTTCCGGTAGTTGTATATTCATGCAATACCGAAACATTTATAAAAACAGCTATTTTGACAAAGCCGCATTCATAACTCATGTAACCAATTGGATTTTATTTGGCATTGGCTTAATTCTACACTCGACAGGCAGCTCTTTTAAAACATTCCTTCTTTTTATTGGAGCCGTTTTGTGTTTCTTGTTAGCCTTAAAGGCTAGAAACAAGAAAGTGTTTTGGTTGTACAATTTAGATGGAATGGTTGCTTTTGTCCTTGCATGCTTAAGCATAATCATGCTCAATGATTGGAACATAGGAATCGACATCATTATTAGTATTTTATATCTTTTTACAGTTGTTTGTCTATTTATTACTTACCAGCAAAAAGAAATTTTACTACACAAAATCTTACTTGGCTTTAACCATTTCATGGTAACTGTTTTATTTATTTTCTGCTTATTATTAATTAGCAAATCCATTGAAGAAACAAAAACTACCAGCTCGTTAATAAGTTTTACATTGTTGACTATCATTTCAATTTCTGTTCCAATTATATCATCCGTTAAAAAGAACTTCTCAAATGTTGATACCTTTTATATAGAAAGAAACTTAAGTCTAAACGGACTATTTTCAATCTTATTTTCAGTGTTTTTAATAATAAAAACAAGCAGTATAGATGGCAATTATTACTATTACACTATTGTTGCTCTTGGTTTACTTTGGTGTTTTCTGAAAAAAAATTATGACTCTAAAACTTTTGATATTGGTAGAATTTTCTTTTTGGGATTAAGTATTCTTGCCGGTTTTATTCAAATAAAAATTCAAGAAAAATCAATAACCGATTTATTTATTGTTTTGGGACTATCTTCTGTAATTGCATTCAACTGGACGCAAAAACGTTTTTACAATAATCTCTCAATCATCCCGTTTATAAGTATCATTGGATTGAATCTTGTGCTAATATCGGTTACTTTTAAATACCTTTCAAAATATGAAATTATACACATATTCAGTTTATGTAGCATTGGACTATTAAACCATGAATTCTTGTGGCATAATTATAAAAAAAGGACTTTAAGTATAGAAAACGAAACGCTTCTTTATATTTTGTATTATCTACTGATATTCATTGGAAGCTTTTTATTACTACTTAATTTATCCGAATTATCAACTACCGAAATCGGATTGACTTGTTTGGGAATATCAATTGTTGAAATGTATGTTTTATTTGCAAAAAGAATAAAAAACAAATCGGAAGAAATAACTACGCAATGGTACGCTTTCCATACATTTAACTCCGAACTATTACTTTTTAATGTATTACTTTTTGGATTTTCTTGTTTTCAAGACGAGTTTAAAACTGTGGTTCTGTCTACTGTAGCCGTAATCAGCTATATCGCTTATCAAAGATACCCAGAATTTAAACGACACAACAACTATGCATTTATACTTGTTGTGATTTGTTTTCTATTATCCATTTATCAATCCATTGAAAGTATAAATTTACTTCATAAAACAACATTATATATTACGCAATTCACTAGTGTTTTAATAACCATAGTTTATTATTGGTTTATTTTTCAAACAAAGAAAGAAACGATCAACTATTCTGTAAAATTAACACCATATCTTCTAAACCTTTGGATTGTTACGCTATTGTTTATCCAGATAGAATTTGGTTATATCCCATTGTTACTTATGGGGTTGGCACTATTAAATTATTGGCTTATTTCCCAAAAAATTATCCATTCAAAACTACATTTTTCCAGCTTAATAGGCGTTTTAGCCATAATTTCATCTATAATCTATTGTTTCAGTGAATTACACAACTTCAAAGCAACAGACTGGATACTTCAGTTAGGCAGTTTTTCATTAGGGACAATATTTGTAATCATTTTGAATAAAAAAGAAAAGAATATTTCATCCAACAACAATTATCAGATTGTACTAAACTTATGGCTTTCTTCTATAATGTTTTCACAACTCGAACATAAATGGCTTGCCTTATTTTGGGCAGCAACTGCCATACTTAATCTGTATTTATACCAACGAAAAATCAGTACAAACAAAAATATCAACATAACCTATTATCTACTTTCTAACTTACATTTAGGTTTAATAAGTTTCCACTTTTACAACCCTGATTATCTTTGGGCATATCTATTAAACTTCCTTCTTTTGGGCGTTTATCTCTATTTTGCTTATAAATGGATGGAAAACTTCGTTCTTAAAAACAGCCTGATGATTTATCCTGCAACGTTAAGCATTGGCTGTTTCCTTTACTTGACTTTTGACAAAGGTGCACTCACTTTCTTCTGGATTTTAGAAGCTTTGGGACTTTTAATCCTAGGCATCATACTCAAAGAAAAGTATTTCCGTTATGTATCATTATCTTTAGTTGGAATTTGTATTATTCGATTGATGTTTTTCGATTTATCCAACGCCGATTTCCTGATTAGAGCATTGGTTTTACTAGGTGTTGGAGTTGTTTTATTAGTCATGAACAGCTTATTTAAAAAATACAAAGACAGGTTTGATTAAAAATTTTATTTTCTTTTGTAACTTTTTTGCAACCTAATACGTATAACAACCTGAACACTTTAAAGTAAAGGAGACAAAATAGATGAGACAGCTCAAAATCACCAAGCAGGTAACCAATCGTGAAACTGCTTCTCTTGATAAATACCTACAGGAAATCGGAAAAGTTGATTTGATTACAGCTGACGAAGAGGTAGAATTGGCACAACGTATAAAAGCCGGAGATCAAAGAGCTTTGGAAAAATTAACAAAAGCCAACTTACGTTTCGTAGTTTCGGTTGCAAAACAATATCAAAATCAAGGTTTGACACTTCCGGATTTGATTAACGAAGGAAACTTAGGATTAATTAAAGCCGCACAACGTTTCGACGAGACTCGTGGTTTTAAATTTATTTCTTATGCCGTTTGGTGGATTCGTCAATCGATTTTGCAAGCTTTGGCAGAACAATCTCGTATCGTTCGTTTACCATTGAATAAAATTGGTTCGATCAATAAAATCAATAAAATGTATGCTTTATTAGAGCAATCTAACGAACGTGCTCCTTCGGCTGAAGAAATTGCAAAAGAACTTGATATGACAGTAAATGACGTAAAAGAATCCATGAAAAATTCTGGCCGTCACTTATCAATGGATGCACCACTTGTAGAAGGAGAAGACTCTAATCTTTATGATGTATTACGTTCAGGCGAATCACCAAATCCTGATAGAGAATTAATTCACGAATCATTACGTACAGAGATTGAGCGTTCATTAGAAACTCTTACACCAAGAGAAGCAGATGTAGTTCGTTTGTACTTTGGTTTAGGCGATCAACATCCTATGACATTAGAAGAAATTGGCGAAACTTTTGATTTAACTCGCGAACGTGTTCGTCAGATTAAAGAAAAAGCAATCCGAAGATTAAAACATACTTCGAGAAGCAAAATCTTGAAAACTTATTTAGGTTAATTACCTATAAACGTAACAACAGTCTGATTAACTGTTCGTTTTTTGATTGATGATTGAAACTCCGGCTGATTACCGGAGTTTTACTTTTTATGTCTCAACCTAAATTCTTCTCCAAAGAAGAAGGGCATTCAATGAAAGTAATCACTTTGTGAAAAACTTTGTGAACTTTGTGGTTAAATTTTACCTTTGCACAAACAACATACTAATAATGAAATTGCTTTTTAGCGATTCACGAATACAAATAAAAAAAAATAACTACTAATGAGTAAAAACACACTTATCGCACCATCAGTTCTTGCAGCCGATTTTGCCAATTTGCAACGTGATATTGAAATGATTAACAATAGTGAAGCTGATTGGTTTCACATTGATATTATGGATGGCGTTTTTGTTCCAAACATTTCTTTTGGAATGCCGGTTTTAGATGCCATTTCCAAGCATGCTAAAAAAACCATCGATGTTCACTTGATGATTATTGATCCTGACAGATATATTTCAACTTTTAAAAAATTAGGAGCCGATGTACTGACAGTTCATTATGAAGCTTGCACACATCTTCACAGAACATTGCAAGCCATCAAAGCCGAAGGCATGAAAGCCGGAGTTGCACTAAATCCACATACTAATATTGACTTATTAGAAGATGTAATTCAAGATATTGATTTAGTTTGTATCATGAGCGTAAACCCGGGTTTTGGAGGACAATCGTTTATTGAAAATACTTATTCCAAAGTTGAAAAGCTAAAAGCTTTAATTAACAGAAAAAATGCATCTACACTAATTGAAATTGACGGTGGCGTTACTAATAAAAATGCAAAACAACTTGTTGATGCCGGTGCTGATGTATTAGTTGCCGGAAGTTATGTTTTTGGAGCCCAAAATCCAGTTGCTACCATAGCCGATTTGAAAGAAATTACTAAATAGAAAAAGCTCCTGACGGAGCTTTTTTAATATTGGTTAACCAAATATTTTATCAAATCCGTTGTTGTAACAATTCCGACCAACAATTCTCCTTCGCAAACAGGTAAAGCATGAAACTCATTTGAAGCCAATATTTCAGCTACTTCTTTAATAGTAGCATCAGGAGAAACTGTAACTAAATTTCTTGCCATCACCTGCTCTACTGAAAACATATTATAAACCGTCACATCTATTTCCATTTCATCGTCATCAATAGCATCCGCAAAAGAAATACGAAGCAAATCAGTATAACTTAGCATTCCTATAATCTTATTTCCACTAACCACAGGAATATGGCGAATCTTATGTTTTTTAAACAAAGATTCTGCTTTGGTTAAATCGTCAGTTAAATTGATTTTAACTACATTTTTGGTCATGATTGTTGAGACCGGAACACGCTGTTTCATAATTACTAAGGTTTTATTTATACCTTAAAATTAATTCAGATACATCGGAAAAAATATGATAAAAATCAGTAAGTTTCTTTTTAAGAAAAATATTTTATGGAACTTCTGTTTTTTGTAAATTAGCCTATCGAACAGAATTCAATACTTGATGACAATACAGCAAACCTATCAAAGTCTTCAAAAGAAACACATACAAAACTACATTATCATTTTTTGTTTAGGCTTTTCCATTCTTATTACTCTAGGTTTAGATTATATGTACTCGGAATTTCAAGGTTCCTCATTCTATATCTCTGAATCACTTCTCTTTGGTTCTTATTGGTTATTATTTTTTCCGTTATTACGCTTGCAGTTAAAACTAATCCAACAAGCCAAGAAATTATGGATTAATTTATTAATTGTATGCTTAACAAGCTCTTTACATTTGTTGATTTATCCCATTTTAGTCTGGTTTATATCAAAAGCTTTTTATTATCACACTTTTGCTTTTCAGCAAACACTTCATTATGGTTTAACCGAATATTTACTGAATTCCATTATTATTTATAGCTTAACGGCATCCCTTGTTATCATTTATAAAAATAAGCCTCTGTATAAAAAAACGTCAGAGCAAAACTTTATTTCATCTATAATTGTCTCAGATATAAACAATAAAAAAGTAGTTATTGAAATAAATGATATTTTATATTTTTCTGCTAATTCACCTTATATTAACATTCATCATAAAACAAAAACTTTTTTATATACTGAGACTTTAAAATCTTTAGAAAACCAATTAGACAACAACCAATTTATACGCATACATAAATCCTTTATCATTAACATAGATCAAGTTGCCTCTTATCAATCAAAAGGGAACGGCGACTATAATTTAATTCTTAAAGATGATGTCTCTTTAAGAATGAGCCGAAACTATGTGCCCCGATTTAAATCTCTATTTGAAAAACGGCATCGTCTTACTGCAAAATAACATCACTTCAATACATTTAATTTGTAAATCAAATCTTTACAATAAATATTTGCTGAAAATTTTATATTGTATGAAAAAATCAGCAATCATTATTATAATCACTTGTCTATATTTAATTTTGACAAGCTGTATAGGTCAAAATAAAAATTCAGTTCAGTCTGATAATCCTGAATTCAGAGTTGGCGGAGATTGTGAAGAAGGTTATTGTGAATTAATGTATTTAGGCATTCCTAAAAAAATCAACTCCATAGATACAAGTGCCGGCTGGTTTGAAAAAGGACAAAAACTATTGGTAACCGGAACCGTTTTCCAAATTGACGGAAAGACACCTGCGCCAAATACAATTCTTTACTATCATCATACAGATAATGACGGTTTTTATTCAACTCGAAATGACAAACCTGAAAACCAAACTCGGCACGGACATATTCGCGGTTGGGTAAAAACAGATAAAAACGGAAAATATTCTATTTACACTATGCGACCAGCTCCTTATCCAAAGGAAAAACAACCAGCTCATATTCATTGGCTCATAAAAGAACCTGATATTAAAAATGAATACTGGACAGATGACCTTGTTTTTGACGACGATAAACTTCTAATTCCGCATATAAAAAAATATCCTCGGGAAAATCGTGGTGGTAGCGGAATTACACGAATAGTATTAAAAGACAGCTTGCAAATTGCAGAACATAATATCATTCTTGGACTTAATATCCCTAATTATCCCAAAAAATCACCTACTAAAAATGAATCGGGACTGAATATTGGAGAAGATCAACCTTCATTTATACCTTTTCATGCTTTTGGACCGGACAAAGGGACAAAAACCTGTCCGGTATGCAAATACGGTCGTTATCATGGAATTATCTACTATGTAGGAAACAAACCAAATTGGAAAGATATAAAACTTTGGCTTATCTTTTTGGAAGCAGAAACTATAAAAAGAAAAAAATATTTGAAAGTTTACTTTGTATACGGAAACGAGGTTTCTTATAATAAACAAAAAAGACAGACAGAACTGGAAAAACTAGGAACAGACCTCAACATTAAGAACACTGCCTTAACATTTGTTCCATCATTTTCAGACTTGGAAACCGAAGTTAACATAAACAAAATCAATCCGTCGGTTGAAAATACTTTTATTATTTACAAACATCGAAATATTGTTGACAAATACATTAACATGAAACCGACAAAAGAAAATTTCAAAATACTTTCCAATTCTTTAGATAGAACCCAAGGCGACTTTTTTGATTTACCTGAACCAAAATATGAATAATCAAGCTTTATCATTTCTGATTTAGCATTCGTCTAACATGTTTAAACAATACCGGAAATTCTTGTTTGAACTGATTAGGTGTCTCAAAATAATGTTCAATTGCTACCGAAACAAATTCAAACTGGTTGGTAAAAGCGTAAACTCTAAAATACTCCGATTCGATTAACTTTTGTCTGGTGATGGGATTTTCAATTATGGTCAACACTCGCTGAAAATGTTTTTTAAATGTAAGTGAACTGGCATCTTGACCATACAAACTATGATGATGAATAACATGAGTAAACTCGTGAATTCCTAAATTCAAATTGTCATTACTAATTTCAAATCCTTCGTAGAAATGTTTCCACGAAAAGACTACTGCTTTCATTCTTGGATTGTATTCGCCTTTGTGATATTGTTCATTAAATGTTGAATAATATTCTTCTGGGTAAATGATGATTTTATCAAAAGCAGTTAATAAAAAATGTCGCATTCCAAAAGTTAGCATCACATAAGTAGCTGCAATTATCGTTTGAACTTCTTCGTTTACTATGATGCTCTCTCTAGGAATGAATTCATACTTTTCTAAAAAAAGCACTACTCGATGGTTAAAATACTTTTTTCGTTTATTGGATAATTTATTATAAAACTCAAATTTTTCGGTTAGTATCTTTTCTTGCTCTACAGAAACTTCCAAAAAGTTGGTATATAAATGAATGTAAATTGGACGATGAAATGCTGCTATGTGCAATTCATCCAAAAGAGTAAAAAACAATTTAAAAGCTAAACCAATTACTACTGCAGAAAGAATTCCAATTATAAAAATGAAAGGCCAATTTTCCATTTTCTAAAAATAGAAAATTCCCAAAACATTAAATTATACTTTGGGAATTTATTTTGTAAGTGGGATTGAATTACATTCATCCCTCAAAGCTCCGCTTTGATAATACTAAAAGCAGAAAATAAACACTTCAAGTAAACTTGGTATTTATTCTCTGCTTTTTGTATTCATTCGTGACCGCGAAGGGATTCGAACCCCCAACCCTCAGAGCCGAAATCTGATATTCTATCCAGTTGAACTACGCAGCCATTTTATAGATTATTAGAAAATTAGATTACTTAGAAAGTTAGATTTTTAAACAGAAATCTAAGCTGTATAACTTTCTGAAAATTTAATTAATTGAACTATACTAATAACTTTTTAACGATTGCAGAAATGGTTTTTCCTTCAGCTTGCCCACCGATTTGAGCTGTTGCCAATCCCATAACTTTTCCCATTGAAGCAATTCCTGAAGCTCCGGTTTCAGCTATGATTTTCGCTACGATTGTTTCTACTTCTGCTTCTGATAATTGTGCCGGAAGGAACTTTTCTATTACAGCAATTTGTGCTAATTCAGGTTCTGCTAAGTCTGGACGATTTTGTGTTGTAAAAATCTCCGCACTGTCTTTACGCATTTTTACTAATCGTTGTAAAATTTTTATTTCGTCAGCTTCTGAGATTTCTTCTTTTGAACCTGATGCTGTTTGTGCTAACAATAATTCAGATTTAATTGCTCTTAATGCCTCTAATGCTATGGTATCCTTTGAACGCATAGCATCTTTCATAACATCCATTATTTTTGCTTGTAAGCTCATTTTGATATTAGATTTTAAATATTAGATATTAAATATCGTTTTATAGTTTGCTTTTTAGCCCCGATTGAAGTGGAAATCCTGTCATTGCGTTGCAAAATCTTAATGAGATTGCTTCGTTTCCTCGCAATGACAGATTGAAACGAAAAGCGGGAATATGGTTTAGCAAATGCCCGAATGATTCGCTCATGCTACTTCTATGGTAAAAAGTGATGCGAAGGTAAAAAATAAACCCGAAAATCTCAACGAAATTTTCGGGTTATTATTGATTGTTTTTCTTTTTAATCTACATTATCATGAAGGAAAGAATTGTTTGAGCGTAATTGAATATCATCATTACTATCTGTTCCTAATGACATTCTTGAGCTGTTATTGGCTGTTGCGTCGTTTGAAAGATCAACTCCTAAACGCTTGTATGCCGGTTCTTTTTCCATTTCGTCTATTCTTGACGGATTGTTATGGAATTTATAATTGAACTCTTTTAACTTTCTTCTTCTTTCATCTGCTCTGTGCTTCAACGTTTCTTCTATAGTCATTTCTACAGGTGAAACATCTTCAAAATTGGCTGTAAATGTAGCCGGTTTTTCTGTTTCAACTTGCTTCATGGTTATATTTAACTCTTCTGCAATTGGTTCTTCTACAACTTTTTCAACGGGTTTTGAAGCTAACAAATCATTTTCAAGTTCCATATATTCTTCTAAAGAATATTTGATTACGCCTTGCTCATTAAGCTCGGTCATTGGAACTACTTGAACCGGTTCTTTTACTACGATATTTTTTGTTTCATCTGTTAGTTCAAAAACTACTTTGTTTTCTTCTTTTACTTCATCGCTTACTGCCGGAATATCAAATGTAAAAGTGATTTGTTCTTCTTCGGTTACATTTTTGGCTTCTACAACATTAATCTGTTGCACCAGTTCGCTAACGCTCGTGTCTTTTACTTCTGGCGTTGTTACTTTGAAGTCGATGTCTTTGATAGGTGAAATGATTTCAAAAGTCACATCAAGGTTTCTGATGAATTCGTTCATTGCTATCAATTCATTATCATCTATCGCTGAAACTGCTTTTGGAGCTTCTGCAACCTCTTCTTCTATGAGTTCAAAAACAATTTTTTCTTCTTTAACTTCTGTCGGAGTTTCTGTTACTGACTGAAAAACTTCAACTGGTTTTTGAGTTAAATCACGCACCACTTTTTGTTCGTCTTCCAAAGTGTGAATGATTTTTTTAGACTCTGTATTTACAATTCCGTTTTGTTGTTCTACATTGAATCCAGTAGCAATAATTGTTACCGCAACAGCATCTCCTAAACTTTCATCTTCACCAACTCCCATAATGATATTGGCATTGAAGCCTGCTTCAGTTTGAATATGGTCATTGATTTCTCCGATTTCGTCAATAGTAATTTCGCTGGTTCCCGAAACGATAAGCAACAATACGTTTTTGGCACCTGTAATTTTATTATCATTCAACAACGGAGAATCTAACGCAGAAATAATAGCTTCTTTTGCACGGTTATCACCATTAGCAACAGCCGAACCCATAATTGCAGTTCCACTATTTGCTAATACAGTTTTAGCATCTTTTAAATCGATATTTTGCGTGTAATGGTGTGTAATTACTTCAGCAATACCTCTTGATGCTGTTGCTAATACTTCATCAGCTTTGGAGAAACCTGCTTTGAAACCAAGGTTTCCATAAACTTCTCTTAATTTATTATTATTGATAACGATAAGCGAATCTACTTGTTTTCTTAAGCGTTCAACTCCTTGCAATGCTTGATCTTGACGAACTTTCCCTTCAAATTGGAAAGGAATTGTCACAATACCAACGGTCAAAATATCTCTTTCTTTTGCCAACTGAGCAATTACCGGCGCAGCTCCGGTTCCGGTTCCTCCACCCATACCGGCCGTGATGAAAACCATTTTAGTATTGGTATCCAACATTTTTTCGATATCGGCAATGCTTTCTATAGCGGATTGCTGCCCAACGTCAGGGTTTGCTCCTGCGCCAAGCCCTTCAGTTAAATTAACTCCTAACTGAATTTTATTTGGTACCGGACTGTTTTGCAATGCTTGCGAATCGGTATTACAAACAATGAAATCCACACCTTTGATTCCTTGTTTAAACATGTGGTTGATAGCGTTACTTCCACCGCCTCCAACACCAATAACTTTTATCACATTTGATTGGTTTTTTGGTAAATCAAATGAAATGTTTCCAAATTCTGAGTTGCTTATCATACTATTTTGGGTTTTGTTTGATACTGTATTATTCTATTCTGCGTTGTCTAAAAAATCTTTAATCTTGTCAACATATTTATCAAAAAATGATCTTTTGATTTTCTCTCCGGTTGACTCGGGTTGAACCGGTTTTGGTTCTTCTTTTACTTCTTCCAACTCTTCCTCTACTTTTTCTTCAATTATGGGTTGGTGAATGATTTGTTTTGGCGCTTCTTTTACTTCTTTCAGTTCAATTTTATATGCGCTGTTTGTATTGTTTTGAACACTATTCATTACTAAGCCGACAGCTGTTGCATATAAAGGGCTTGAAATTTCTTCACTTGAATTTCCTGCCAAGTGTTCATTAGGATAACCTATTCTGGTATCCATTCCTGTGATGTATTCTACAATTTGCTTAATGTGATTTAACTGTGAACCACCGCCGGTCAATACTATTCCTGCAATCAATTTTTTACGTGGATCTTCATGTCCGTAAGCCTTGATTTCCGTGAAAACTTGTTCAATAATTTCCACTACACGTGCGTGAATGATTTTTGACAAGTTTTTCAATGAGATTTCTTTTGGATCTCTTCCGCGTAATCCCGGAATCGAAACGATTTCATTGTCTTTATTTTCACCCGGCCAAGCTGAACCAAATTTTACTTTCAGCAATTCTGCTTGTTTTTCAATAATTGAGCAACCTTCTTTGATATCATCTGTAATCACATTTCCTCCAAAAGGAACAACTGCTGTGTGACGAATAATACCGTCTTTGAAAATTGCCAAATCCGTCGTTCCGCCACCAATATCAATCAGCGCCACTCCTGCTTCTTTCTCTTCCTGACTTAAAACGGCATCTGCTGATGCCAATGGTTCCAAAGTCAATCCCGAAAGTTCGATTCCTGAACTTTGAATACATCTTCCTACATTTCGGATAGACGACGCTTGTCCAACAACTACATGAAAACTAGCTTCCAATCTTCCACCGTACATCCCGATTGGCTCTTTTATTTCTGACTGACCATCGATTTTAAATTCCTGCGGCAATACATGAATTATTTCTTCTCCGGGAAGCATTGCTAATTTATTAACCTGATCAATTAAAAGCTGAATGTCTTTTCCGCTGATTACTTCTTCAGGATTTGTTCTGATAACATAATCTGTATGTTGAATACTGCGAATGTGTTGGCCTGCAATACCTACAACCACATCATTAATTTTATAACCTGAATTGGCTTCGGCTTCAATAACCGCTTGCTGAATAGATTGTATAGTTTGAGTAATATTATTTACTACACCACGAGCAACACCAAGACTTTTGGATTTTCCAACGCCAAGAATTTCAAGTTTTCCATACTCGTTTTTCTTACCAATCATGGCAACGATTTTGGTTGTCCCAATGTCTAATCCTACTGCAATATTCTCTTTTTCCATAATCATCTATTTTATACAAACCACTTGTTCTGTAAACTTCAGGTTAATTGTTTTGTAATTGTTCAGCGTACTATCATTAACTGCTTTCTGAAAAAACGCTTTATAGTTTTCAAATTTCTTTTCGATGTTAACAGTTTTTCCAAAATCGATATCAAAATCATAATTTCTGTTCTTCATGACTAGGTTACCTTTAGGCAAAATGTTTACACCAATGATATTTTTTTTCAAAAAATCATCTGAGTAAATCATCCTCAAAACTTCAGATAATTTTTCTTTTTTCACCCCATTAATTTCCCCCGAAATAAGCGGAACTCTTGCGGAATAATTTTCAGATAACGGCATTTTATTTCCCTCATTGTCAATATAAAAAGAACCCGTTTCCGACACTACTCTTCCTAAAGGCGTTTTTTGTTTAACAACCGCTTTCAAAACTCCATCAACACTTACAAAAACTTCTGCTTTTTGTATCAGATCATGTTTGTTGACAGAACTCTCCAATTTCTTCAAATCTAAATCATCTTTCGTAATAGTTTTTGTGTCCTGATTTTTTTCTATTAACAATTTATTAACCGTTTCAGGCAATAAAAATGGTGTGTCTTTATCAATAATTTTTACGTCAATTTTTACAATTTTTCTGTTATGATTACGGATTGACGCAAACGAATACAAGAAAATCACTAATAGTAACATTAGCACCAATCTGATATTTATCCAAGTGAAAAATTTCATAATAAAGCTTGTTTAATTTTTGGCACTAATTCACCTATATCTCCTGCACCAATTGTAACTATAACTTTAGAATCGGAACTTAAAATTGCATTTATCAATTCTGATTTCCGAACCAATCTTTTGTTTTCATTTTTAACTTTTGACAACAACCATTCTGAAGTTATTCCTTCCATTGGCAACTCTCTTGCCGGATAAATATCCAACAGTAATAATTCGTCAAACTGAGACAAACTTTCAGCAAAACCATCGGCAAAGTCTTTAGTTCTACTAAACAAATGTGGCTGAAAAACTGCCAATACTTTTTGATTAGGATATAATTCTCTTACTGCTTGATGTACCGCATTAATTTCTGTTGGATGATGCGCATAATCATCAATGTAAATTAACTTTTCCGATTTAATTTGATAGGAAAATCTTCGTTGTACTCCTTTGAATGAAGCCAAGGCGTTAGCAATGTCACTGGTTGGGGTGCCAAATGTTTTTGCCATCGCTAACGCCATCAAGGCATTCATTAAATTATGATGTCCGGGTAAACCGAACGCTATATTTTTTATAGTCTCTGATGGTGTTTCGACATCAAAAACATAACTACTATTCTCTACTCTGACATTTTTTGCCGTATAGGTTGCTCCGTTATTTATCCCAACGGTTAAACCTTCAAGTGGCAATCCTTTTGGTACAAATAATTTGGTTTTGTCCGACACTTTATCGGCAAATTCACGAAATGAATCTTCTATTGCTGATTTATCTCCATAAATATCTAAATGATCTGCATCCATTGATGTTACGCAAGCAATATCAGGATGCAGATGTAAAAATGAACGGTCAAATTCGTCAGCTTCAACTACCGAAATAGTTTTCCCTTTTCCGATTAAATTGGAGTGATAATTTTCTACAATCCCACCTAAAAAAGCGGTAACATCTGCTCCACTTTCGTATAGAATATGTCCCAAAATACTTGATGTTGTAGTTTTTCCATGTGTTCCGGCTACAGCAAAACAGAACGTATCTTTAGTAATTATACCCAAAACTTCAGCACGTTTTTTTATTGTAAAACCTTTATCCTTTAACCAATTCCACTCCTGATGTTCTTTTGGAACCGCCGGTGTAACAACAACCAGTGTATTTTCAGGTGTGTAATTTTCAGAAATTAAAGCAATATTATCTTCAAAATGAATTTGCATTCCATCGGCAATCAACTCATCTGTAAGCATTGTTGGTGTTTTGTCGTAACCCGAAACATTTTTGCCAATATTCCGAAAATAACGAGCCAAAGCACTCATTCCGATGCCTCCAATTCCTATGAAATAGACGTTATGTATTTGGTTTAAATTCATTTTCAATCTCAAAATTCAATTACAACTTCAAAATTCAAATTTCATCATTGAATTTTGAAGTTGATTATTGTCTTTGTTATTTTATTAATTTTATTATTTCTTCAACAATATCTTTTGTAGCATTTGGCTTTGCTAAGTTTTTTATATTTTGACTTAACTCTTTTTGTAAATTTTCATCTGAAATCAAATTAGAAAAAACAGTATCAAACGTATTTTCTAATTCACTTTCTTTAATCATTACAGCACCTTTTTTATCTACAATGGCTTTGGCGTTCTTAGTCTGATGATCTTCAGCTACATTTGGAGACGGAATAAAAATCGTTGGTTTTCCTACTAAACAGAGCTCAGAAACCGACGAAGCTCCGGCACGGGAAATTACAAAATCGGCAGCAGCATAAACCAAATCCATTCTATCAATAAAATCTAATACTTGTACATTTTTACCATCAGAAAAATGTTTGTACTCATTGATATAAAACTTCCCGCATTGCCAAATAATCTGTATATCTTTTCCAACAATATTGTAAATTTCTTTTTCCACCAACTGATTTATCTTTCTTGCTCCAAGGCTTCCACCAAGAATTAAAAGTGTTTTTTTAGTAGAATTTAAATTAAAATGAGCTATTGCTTCATCTTTTTTTGTGTCAATATTTAGCAAATCTTCACGTACAGGGTTTCCTGTCAAAACAATTTTCTCTTTTGGAAAAAATCGTTCCAGACTTTCATAGGCAACACAAATAACATTCGCTTTTTTGCTTAACAGTTTATTAGTTATTCCCGGAAATGAGTTTTGCTCCTGGACCAAAGTAGGTATATTTCTGCCATTTGCTACTTGCAATAACGGTCCGCTGGCAAATCCACCCGTTCCTACAACAACATCGGGCTTGAATTTATTTATTATTTGACGTGATTTCCACAGACTACTTATCAGTTTAAATGGAAACATCATATTCTGTAAAGTTAATTTTCGTTGCAAACCAGCAATCCACAAACCTTCAATTTTGTATCCGGCTTGAGGAACTTTTTGCATTTCCATTTTGTCTTTGGCACCAACGAAAAGAAATTCTGCATTAGGAAAACGTGATTTCAACTCATTGGCAATGGCTATAGCCGGATAAATATGTCCGCCGGTTCCACCTCCACTTAATATGAATTTCAATTTCCTCATCTTAGTTTTTCTTTAAAATTGGTTCTAATGGATTTACCTTATCTTCGATTGAGAAATTCTCATTTTCAGAAATTTCACGATTTTCAGCTTCTTCGTCTTCCTGTAATTGTTTGTCTATAAGTTTTTGCAGAGCAATTTCACGTTTTTCTTTCTCGGCTTCTTCCTGAGCAATTTCTTCTTCTTTTCTAGTAACGGAAAGAATGATTCCCAAAGCGATACAAGTCATCCAAATGGAACTTCCTCCGGAACTTATCAACGGTAATGTTTGCCCTGTTACCGGAAATAACTCAACTGCTACAGCCATATTGGTCATTGCTTGAAAAATTATCGGGAAACCGAGTCCGACAACAACAAGTTTTGCAAAAATCGTTGGTGATTTATGAGCCGCAACTACAAACCGAAACAAGAGTAAAAGATACATTCCAAGTACGGTTAATGCTCCAACTAATCCATATTCTTCAACTATGATAGCATAAATAAAATCGGATGAAGATTGTGGTAAAAAGTTTTTCTGTACGCTTTTCCCCGGACCAAGTCCATAAATTCCACCGGATGCAATGGCTATTTTTGCCTTTTCAATTTGATAATCATCTTCATCAGGTTTATCAGTAAAGAAATTATCGACACGACTTATCCAAGTATCGACACGATTTGGAAAAGCATCAGGAAATTGTTTTGCTACCAATATAAAAAATATGGCTCCGGCTATTCCTGCTGCTAATATTACTCCGATGTATTTGAGCGGATATTTGCCTACAAATGTCAGCATAATGACCATAGAAAAAATCAAAGCTGCCGTTGAAAAGTTGGCAGGAAAAATAAGCATTATAGTTACAAAAACCGGCAACCAAAGTTCCAATAATGAAGATTGAAATGTTATAGGTGTTTCACGTTTTTTTGACAAATATCGAGCAACATAAACATATAAAACAATTGATGCTAAAGTCGATGTTTGGAATGTTATTCCAACAAAAGGAATTTGTATCCAACGACTGGCATTAGCCCCGTCGATAACGGTTCCTTTCATCAAAGTATAAATTAATAATACCCAAACAACCGGCAGCATTATCCAAGAGATTGTTTTGAAATAATGATATGGAATTTTATGGATTTTATAAATGATAAAAAATCCAACAAATACCTGAATACCATGCTTTAACAGATAAGTAAATGCGTTTCCGGAACCATGACGCATATAAGCTAAATTACTACTCGCGCTAAAAACAGGCATAAAAGAAAATAACGCCAATAGCGCAACAAATGCCCAAATGACTTTATCTCCTTTTAAATTTGTTATTAGTTCTTTCATTTTTTTAGCGTTTGGCTATCAGCTTTCAGTCTTTAGCTTTTAATATTCTATAACTTTAGCTTGATAGTTATCAGAGATTTCTAACTGCTGCTTTGAATTGGTTTCCTCTGTCTTCATAACTCTGGAACAAATCAAAACTCGCACAAGCCGGAGATAACAATACAGCATCACCTTTTTCTGCAATATGCTTTGAAGTATTTACGGCATCTGCCATATTATCAACTTCCACCATCATATCTACAACATCACCAAATGCATCTATGATTTTTTTATTATCAACCCCTAAACAAATAATTGCTTTTACTTTTTCACGAACCAACGGCATTAATTCGCTGTAATCATTTCCTTTATCTACACCTCCGACAATCCAAACGGTTGGCACAGTCATACTATCTAAAGCAAAAAATGTTGCGTTCACATTGGTCGCTTTACTGTCGTTAATATACTGTACGTTTTGAATCTTTAACACTTTTTCTAAACGATGTTCAACACCTTGAAAATTAGATAAACTTTCACGAATTGTCTGTTTTCTTATTTTCATTAATTGTGCAACAGACGCAGCCGCCATTGCATTTTTTAAGTTGTGCTTTCCTTGTAGTGAAATGTCTGCCGTTTTCATTTCAAATTCTTCGTTGTTGATAGTTACTTCCATAGTGTCGTTATTTAAAAATGCTCCGTTTTTCAATGCTTTGATCAACGAAAAAGGTATTGTTTGTGCTTTTGTTTTATTGTTCTTAAACCAGTTTGAAATGGCTTCATCGTCGTCGTCATAGATTAAGAAATCATTTTCATTTTGGTTCATTGTTATTCTAAATTTTGATGCGATATAATTTTCATATTTATATTCATATCGGTCCAAATGGTCGGGACTAATGTTTGTGATGACCGCAATGTGTGGCTTATAATTCACAATTCCGTCGAGTTGAAAACTGCTTAATTCCAACACATAACAATCGTATTCTTCTTCTGCAACCTGCCATGCGAAACTTTTCCCGATGTTGCCTGCCAATCCGACATTTAACCCGCCTTCTTTCAATAAATGATAGGTAAGCATTGTTGTTGTTGTTTTGCCGTTACTTCCGGTAATCCCAATGGTAACTGCATTTGTAAACTGAGCTGTAAATTCAATTTCCGAAATCACGGGAATTCCTTTTTCCAAAAGCTTTTTTACGATTGGTGCTTTTTCGGGAATACCGGGACTTTTCATGACTACATCAGCATTTAGAATTAAATCTTCTGTATGCTGCTCATCTTCCCATTTAATTTCATATTGTGTAAGAACGTCTCTGTACTTGTCTTTTATTTTTCCGAAATCGGAAACGAAAACATCATATCCTTTCTGTTTTCCCAAAATGGCTGTTCCAACTCCACTTTCGCCACCACCAAGAACTACTAATCTCATTATCTTAGTTTTAGAGTCACAATTGAAACAATTGCTAACAATATTGTTACAATCCAAAAACGGGTAACAATTTTACTTTCATGATAGCCTTTCTTTTGATAATGGTGATGCAATGGCGACATTAAAAAGACACGTCTTCCTTCGCCAAAGCGTTTTTTGGTATACTTGAAATAGGATACTTGAATAATCACTGATAAACTTTCGGCAAAGAAAATGGCACACAAAACAGGTAATAACATTTCTTTTCGTACCGAAATAGCTAAAACCGCTATAATTCCGCCAATGGTTAAACTTCCCGTATCACCCATAAATACAGATGCCGGATAGGAATTATACCAAAGAAAACCAATCAATGCTCCAACAAATGCCGCTATAAAAACGGTCATTTCACCGGAATTTGGGATATACATAATGTTAAGGTAATTGGACAAAATGATATTACCCGAAACGAATGCAAAAATTCCTAATGCTAATACAGAAATAGCTGATGTTCCTGCTGCCAATCCATCGATACCATCAGTTAAGTTTGCTCCATTTGAAACAGCAGTAATAATAAAAATCACAATTGGAATAAACACTAACCAAGCCCAATCTTGATAATCATCGGTAAACGGTTTTAAAATTTGAGCATAATCCAATTCGTTATTCTTTGTAAACGGAATAGTCGTTGTGGTTGATCTGTGTTCAACAGGAACTTGAGCCACAACATTTTCGGTTTGATTGAAGGTAACAGTCGTTTTTGATTTTTCTCTAACCGTTACACCAGGATGAAAATAAAGCACTGAACCTACAATTATCCCTAATCCAACCTGACCAATTACTTTAAAAATCCCTTTTAGACCTTGCTTGTCTTTTTTGAATATCTTGATATAATCATCAATAAATCCGATTGTTCCCATCCAAAGTGTTGTAACTATCAATAAAATGATATAAATATTATTCAACTTTGTCAATAAAATAACAGGAATCAGTGTCGCAATTATGATAATCAATCCACCCATTGTTGGAGTTCCGGCTTTTTGAGTTTGTCCTTCCAATCCAAGTTCACGAACAGTTTCGCCTACTTGTTGATTTCTAAGAAAAGTGATGATTTTTTTACCGTAAATAGTAGAAATCATCAACGACAAAATTATTGCCAAAGCCGAACGAAAAGTGATGTATTGAAAAACTCCTGTTCCGGGAACATCCAAGACTTTATCTAAATATTCAAATAAGTAGTATAGCATATTCTTATTTTTTTAATTCCAATTTTTAAATCCCAAATCCCAATTGTTGGGTTTTGGAATTTTAATTTTTGGAGTTTTACTATTTGTTCATTTGTTCTAATAATTCTTTTACAATCTTCATATCATCAAAATCATAACGAACGCCTTGAATTTCCTGATAGGTTTCGTGACCTTTTCCGGCAATAAGAATAATATCGTTAGGATTTGCCAATTGACAAGCTGTTTTTATCGCTTGTTTTCTATCGACAATTGATAATGTTTTTTTATGATTTTGAGGTTCTACACCTTTCTCCATATCTTCGATAATATCAATTGGATCTTCAGTCCTTGGATTATCAGAAGTAATGATAATTTTATTGCTCATCGTTGTAGCAATATTTGCCATAATTGGACGTTTGGCTTTATCTCTATCACCGCCACAACCGACAACTGTTATCAACTGCTCATTATTGGTTCGGATATCGTTGATTGTTTTCAATACATTTTCCAAAGCATCCGGTGTATGAGCATAATCTACAATAGCTGTAATTTTTTGGTCGGAAATAATGAATTGAAAACGACCGGAAACACTTTCTAATTCTGACAATAATCTTAAAACTTCCAATTTATCTAATCCTAATTCAACTGCAGTTCCATAAATTGCCAACAAGTTGTAAGCGTTGAATGTTCCGATTAAACGAACCCAAACCTCATTATCATTGATTTTAAGCAATAATCCTGACAATTGATTTTCTAAAATTTGTGCTTTGTAATCGGCATACGACTTCAATGCATAGGTTAACTTTCTTGCACTTGTATTCTGAAGCATTACATTTCCATTCTTATCATCAATATTGGTTAATGCAAACGCTGATTTTGGCAAATGATCAAAAAACGATTTTTTCACATCACGATATTCAGCAAATGTTGGATGATAGTCCAAATGATCATGTGACAAATTGGTGAAAATTCCGCCGGCAAAATGCAAACCTTCCGCACGCTTTTGATGAATTCCATGAGAACTTACTTCCATAAAGCAGTATTCTACACCAACGGCATTCATTTCTGCTAAATAATAGTTTATTGTAAGTGAATCAGGTGTCGTATGTGTTGCTTTGTATTCTGTATCATCGACCATAATTTTTACAGTAGAAATCAATCCTACTTTATAACCTGCTTTTTTAAATAACTGATACAACAAAGAAGCAATAGTTGTTTTACCATTCGTTCCGGTAATACCAACCAATTTTAAGTTGGCTGATGGATTTTGATAATAATTTGATGCTAAAAATGCTAATGCCGAATTGGCATCTTTCACCTGAATATAAGTGACTCCTGTTATGATCAAACTAGGTAATATATCACAAACAATAACTGTTGCACCAAAATTAATTGCTTTTTCAATAAAATCATGACCGTTTGAAACTGTTCCACGGATGGCTACAAAAACATCATTTTCCTGAATTTTTCGTGAGTCAAATTCAATTTTGTTTACAGCAACATCTGTCGAACCTTTTACAACTTCGATAGCAACTTTATATAATATGTCTTTTAAATTCATCACGATAATTCGAGTGTAATAAATTTCACTTTATCCAATGTTTCTCCGGGTTGAATGGATTGTTTTTTTACTTTCCCAACACCAATAACTTTTACTTTTATTTTTAAGTTTTCCAGTAAAGCAACAGCATCCATCCCTGCCATTCCTTTAAGGTTTGGTAATACTTTGTTTTCGCTGTTTATTTTTGTTTCATAAGAAGTATAAGCAACTTCTTGTTTTGCTATTTTTTGATTTAAATTCTTAATTTCATTGGTTGACGGCGCATCGGTAAAAATCTTTTGAGCGATACGTTTAAAAACCGGTCCGGCAACATCAGCACCATAATATCCTGCAGCAACATTAGGCTTATGAACAATTACAATACAAGAATATTTAGGTTGATCAGCCGGAAAAAAGCCTACAAAAGACGACGCATAATACAATTTGTCTTTTCCTTTATGATAGTCAACTTGAGCTGTTCCTGTTTTTCCTGCCATCGAAAAATCTTTAGAATACAGCTTGGAACCTGTTCCTTTTTTTACCACATTTTCCAAAACAGCTTTCACTTTATCAATCGTTTCTTTGGAACAGATTTTTGGATTAATAACTTGCTTATTGTATTTTTTTATGGTTTTGTTCCATTCTTTTATTTCTGACACAAAAATGGGTTTTACCATTTCACCATCATTAGCAATAGCATTATACAAAGCCAATGTTTGCAATGGTGTTACCGAAACTCCATAACCATAAGCCATCCAAGGCAATGCTAAACCACTCCATCCTTTTTCACCCGGTTGCGGAATAAATGGTTTTCCTTCACCTTGAAAGGGTAACCCAAGAGGTTTGTTCAATCCCATTCTGTCAATTCTATCTACAAACTGCTTTGGATTATCTTTATAATTATCATAAACCGCCTGAACTAAAACCGTATTAGAAGAGACTTCAAAACCACGAGCTAACGAAATTTTACCATAGCCGCCTTTGTGAGAGTCCCGAACTTTTCTACCGTAATAAGTGATTTCTCCACCACGACTATCATAAACTTGACTTGTATCTACTTTATTATCATCAAGTAGCGCAATCAAATCAACTAACTTGAAGGTTGAACCTGGTTCGTGCGATTCGGCTACTGCATAATTAACTGTCTCATAATATGAACCATCTTCGGCTCTACCCAAATTGGAAATAGCTTTTACATGACCTGTTTGCGTTTCCATTACCACTACACAACCATGATCAGCTTCATAATGTTCCAATTGTTTCAATAAAGCATGGTGAGCAATATCTTGAATGTAAACATCAATAGTTGAAATTACATCATAACCGTCTTGCGGATCAACCTCATTTAAATCACGAATAGGTTTCCATTGTCCTTTCGCTATTTTTTGTTTCAACACTTTTCCGTCTTTACCATTCAGGTATTTTCTAAACGACCACTCAATACCTTTTCCATCAGGTTCTCCATTAGGCTTTATTCTTTCATAACCAATAGTTCGCTCCGCAATTCTACCTATCGGATGCTCACGAACTGTCTTTTGCTCTGTAATCATACCTCCTTTATATGCCCCCAAATTGAACAATGGAAAACTCTTAAGACGCATATATTCGGTATAGCTAAGGTTTCTTGCCAAAAGGTAATAACGATTTTTATTAGCATGCGCTTTTCTTAATTCCGAATGATAATAAGCGCTTGGTTTCCCTAGCATTACCGAAAGCGAATCTGACAACGCTTTTACATTGCTGGTAAAATCTTCTTCTTTTGGAGCTAAAGCATCAAAACGGACAGTATAATTAGGTATTGATGTTGCCAATAAACTTCCGTCTGCCGAATAAATATTACCTTTATTAGCCGGAATCACAAAATTTTTCACACTTCGTTCTTTGGCTAATTTTCTGTAATAATCACCTTCAACCCATTGAATTCTTGACAATTTGAAGACAACTGCCATAGCCATTAAGAAGATGCTAAAAGCAACCAAATAGATACGATATGATATTTGTTTCTCTTCTACTGCCATAACTTTTGAAAGAAAGTTTTTTCAACAGGTTTTTTTACCTTTATCTTCTTTGGCGGAACCGATGACGGAAAAATTTTTCGCTCTTCCATTTTTTTAGAAACAGTCGATTCCATTTTTAATTTCATTAATTCTGAACGTTTATCTACAAACTCTGAACGTAGTTCTTTTACTTCGTTAGTCAACTCAGCTATTCTAAACACCTTTTGCTCATAACGATGCGTATTTGCAATCATCAGAATGGCCAAAAGAATTAAGAACAAAATGAAACGCCAGTTTTTAGTAGCATCTTCGTTCAAAAGAAATCTTGCTTTCAATATGCCATAAACACTTTTTTTCATTTTTAATCTAAATTTTCTCTGCTATTCTCAGTTTTGCACTTCGTGCTCTATTATTTACTTTGATTTCTTCTTCGGTAGGAACAATTAATTTCCCTATTAATTTGAAAGGAACGGAAAAGTTTCCAAAAAAATCACGTTCAGGTTCGCCTTCAAACATTCCGTTTTTCATAAATCTTTTCACCAATCGGTCTTCCAGAGAATGGTAAGAAATCACACTCAATCTTCCCTCGGGTTTCAATATTTCAAGCGATTGTTCCAAAAACTCTTTTAAAACTCCCATCTCCTGATTTACTTCTATTCTAATGGCTTGATATATCTGAGCCAGAACTTTATTTTTAACTTTTTCAGGTAAATATTTTGACAAAACTATCTTTAATTCCTCCGATGTTTTGATTTCTTTTTTTTCTCTAGCTTCTACAATTGTTCTTGCTAAAGCCGGCGCCACTTTTAACTCGCCATAATCTAAAAAAACACGTTTTAAATTAGCTTCGTCATATTCGTTTACCACTTTATACGCATCGAGTTCATTTCTTTTGCTCATTCTCATATCCAAATCAGCTTCAAAACGAGTTGAAAAACCTCTTTCAGGAACATCAAACTGATGCGACGAAACACCTAAATCCGCCAAAATCCCATCAACACTTTTTACACCATGAAATCTCAAAAACCTTTTAATAAATCTGAAATTCTCATGAATTAACGTAAATCTTTCATCAGGCAAAGCATTAGCTATCGCATCTTCATCTTGATCAAAAGCAAACAATTTCCCGTTTGACCCAAGACGCTTTAAAATTTCTTTGGAATGTCCGCCACCTCCAAAAGTCACATCCACATAAACACCATCAGGCTTGATATTCAAACCATCGACTGTCTCGCGCAACAAAACCGGATTATGATATTCCATTGTCATCATCATTTATATTTCCCATTACATCTTCTGCCAAATCAGCAAAATCAATATCTTCACCGGCAATTGATTTTTCATACAAATCTTTATCCCAAATCTCCACGATATTCACTGCCGATGAAAGCACAATATCTTTTGAAATTTGAGAAAAAGTCATCAAATCTTTCGGAACCAACAATCTTCCTAACGTATCAATTTCAACCACCTTAACTCCCGCCGTAAAGCGACGAATGAAATCGTTGTTTTTCTTCACAAAACGATTCAGTTTATTGATTTTTTGCATCATCAAATTCCATTCACTCATTGGATACAATTCCAAACATGGCTGAAATACCGACCGCTTCAAAACAAATCCATCTTGAAGAGAACCAGCCAATTGCTTCTTCAATGCAGCAGGAATCATCAACCTTCCTTTTGCATCAATTTTGCATTCGTATGTTCCAATTATTGAGTTCAACCTAACATCATTTGATTATGAGCAAAAATATAAAAATATTTACCACTATCTACCACTATCTACCACTTTGTTAATAAGTTTTACCACTTTGAAACATCAAATCAACTATTTCAAAAACATCTTAACTTAACAAATTCTTAAGAAATCAAACATATTCAACCTATTTTCAACATTTTTTGCATTATTTTTTCAAAAAGAATATTTTTTCAATAAAAATATTTTTAAGCAAATACCATCTCAACTCACCAAAACATTGTTGATAATTAAGTCTTTATCATTCGACTTTATTTGAAATTAAAAAAGTTTATCACCCTTGTAAATAATCACATTTCTGCAACGATTTAATCAAGAAAATTATATATTTGTGGACTACGGAAACGGAAATCTTACATGGAAAAAAACTATAAAAAAGAGGGTAAATACAGTTATTATGAAGTTGGCGAAGGAACTCCAATTCTAGTTTTGCATGGATTAATGGGCGGGTTAAGTAATTTTGGTGGTGTCGCCGATTATTTTTCTGCCAATGGTTATAAAGTTGTTATTCCTGAATTACCTCTTTATACCCAAAACATTCTCAAAACTAACGTTAAGGCTTTTGCAAAATATGTTAAAGACTTTATCACTTTCAAAGGTTTTGACAGAGTAATTTTGCTAGGAAACTCGCTTGGCGGACACATTGCTTTATATCATTCTAAAATGTATCCCGAAAAAGTTGCCGGACTAGTAATCACCGGAAGTTCAGGATTATACGAAAGCGCAATGGGTGACAGCTATCCAAAACGCGGCGATTACGAATACATAAAAAAGAAAGCGGAAGGCGTTTTCTATGACCCAAAAGTAGCAACAAAAGAAATCGTTGATGAGGTCTTTGCCGTAGTTAATGACAGGATAAAAGTTTTGAAAACATTAACGATTGCCAAAAGTGCCATTCGTCATAATATGGCAAAAGACTTACCAAAAATGCATGTTAGAACTTGTATTATTTGGGGAAAAAATGATACAGTTACACCACCGGATGTTGCCGAAGAATTTCATAAACTGATGCCAAATTCATCTTTATATTGGATTGACAAATGCGGTCATGCTGCCATGATGGAACATCCTGATGAATTCAATCGTTTGTTACACGAATGGTTAAAAGAAGTACATCTATAAACTAACTAAAAGTCCTTTTTGGGCTTTTTTGTTTTAAAGCAAATACCATGAAAATCAATTCTGCTGAATTCATAATAAGTAATTCCGAAGTAAACAAATGCCCGAAAGAGCCTTTGCCGGAATATGCTTTTATTGGTCGTTCTAATGTCGGGAAATCATCTCTGATAAACATGATAACCAACCATAAAAATTTAGCAAAAACCTCAGCAAGACCAGGGAAAACACAACTTATTAATCATTTTAAAATCAATCAAAATTGGTTTTTAGTCGATTTGCCTGGTTATGGCTATGCTCGAGTTTCTAAAAAAACAAAAGACGTTTTTCAAAAATTCATCACGGATTATTTCGAAAAAAGAGAACAACTTGTTTGTGCTTTTGTTTTGATTGACATTCGTCACGAAGCTCAAAAAATCGATTTAGAATTCATTACTTATTTAGGAGAAACTGGCGTTCCTTTTTGTATCATTTTTACTAAAGCCGATAAAATCAGTCGAACCAAGATCAACTCACATGTTGCTGCATATTGCAAAGCTTTGCTTGCCAACAACTGGGAAGAAATGCCGCAATACTTTGTTACTTCTTCTCTAGAATCAACCGGAAGAGACGAATTATTAACTTTTATTGACGGAGTAAATGACGAAATGTTTAAAAGTAATAATCTATAAAAAACGGTCTGAAGTTATCAGACCGTTTTTTTATTTTTTCAACTCCATTTTTTCTGCAAAATAATCACAAAAATCTCGCATAGTATCCGCCATTTTTTCATCGTCTGTAGCACGTTGAAAAGTATCTGCCATAGCGACTAACGTTTGATGAAAAAACTTTTTCATTTCATCAACCGGCATATCTTTGGTCCACAAATCAATTCGCAAAGTTTCTTGTACATTACTATCCCAAATGGAAAGCAGCAATGCTTTTGCTTCTTCATTATCAATTCCGCCGTCTTGTGCTGACCATGTTAATTTTTCGGGAACTCGGTTTTCATCAAGTTCTACATTGAATTTTATTTCAGATTTAATTATATTACTCATTCTTCTTAGGTTTATATTTTGACTTTTCAAATATTTCTTTAGCATCCATTTTAAATAAATCTACCATATTCACTTTATTATTTTCCATAAAAGAGCGCACAATTTGCCAACCTATCCACTGACCTATTCTTCCCGGCGATTCATTATCAATTTCGAGATAAAATTTTGAAAATGGCGACGGATTTATAAAACGATTAGCCAATTTAGAATCTGAACTATACAATAGATTTTCTTCTATAAAAAAACGCCAAATATAACTTTCATTTTCCTCACTCCAAACAATCTGTTCAGGCAGATATCCTATTTTTTCAGCATCTGTATAATTAGGTAATAAAATATCTTTCAAATACAATTCTTTACCATAATATATCATTTCTGATAACAATGATTTGTCTGTTGGAGCCGGAATGGTTCTAAAAGCAAAACTTGAAACAATATCAGGCATCATTTGTCTTTCTTCAAAGTTTTGCTTTAAATATTGAGGGAAAGTGTAAAATTCGTGGTCTTTACCCAAATACAATTCTAAAGCAATAATCAACTTATCATTAGCATAAATAGCTTTACTATTATAATCCATCTCACCTATAACTGTATAAACTGTAGGTGTAATAACCGTTGGAAAATAATACTTTATATGCTTAAATAAATCTTCAATCTCAGTAGTTTGTTTGCTGAAATTACCATATTTCTTTTGAACTTCACTGTATAAAGCTCTCCAATCCTTATTTTGCAGCTTTTCAATCCATACTTTATCATCATTTCCTTCAGGAAAGAAAAAAGGATATTCTGCTTTTAAATTTGGTAAATCTTCGGGTTTTGATTCAAAAAAAGCCTTGTCAAATCGAACCACTTTTATCTCTACAGGAATTTCCTCAACAGCTTTTTCAACTTTTGATTTCTTATCACAAGAGGTTATCACTAAAACAGTAGTAAAAAGAATTAAGTATTTCTTCATTTTTGGTAATTTAAAAAGTCACAAACAGTATAAAAAACTTCTGATTTTTTAACTTTGCAAATATACATTTCAGTTTCTAAAAACTTTCATAACAAATGGCTAAAAAAAGTACTATCAATGTTGAAAAGGTAAATCAACATATTGTAAATTGGTTAAAAGAATATGCAACCAATGCAAAAGTTAACGGTTTTGTAGTTGGGATTTCAGGCGGAATCGACTCGGCTGTGACTTCTACCTTGTGTGCACAAACAGGTTTAACAACTTTATGTGTCGAAATGCCTATTCATCAACATCAAAGTCAGGTAAATCGAGGAAAAGAACACATTGAACAATTAATGAAACGTTTCCCAAATGTAAAACATGCTATTGCTGATTTAACATCGGTTTTTGAAACATTTAAAACTGAAGTTCCTAAAATTGATGATAAAACTAAGCTGAATTTATCATTAGCAAATACTCGCGCAAGGTTAAGGATGACAACTCTATATTATTTTGCCGGAATTCACGGCTTACTAGTTGCCGGAACCGGAAACAAAGTAGAAGATTTTGGCGTAGGCTTTTACACAAAATATGGTGACGGTGGTGTTGATTTAAGCCCCATTGCTGATTTAATGAAAAGTGACGTTTATGTTTTGGCGGATTATCTTAATGTCCCTAATTCCATTCAGGTTGCAGCACCAACCGACGGATTATTTGGAGATTCCAGAACCGATGAAGATCAACTTGGAGCAAGTTATGACGAGCTTGAATGGGCAATGTTGGAAGTAGAAAATGGCAAAACTTCTTCTGACTTTACAGGGAGACTACAAGAAGTATTAAAAATCTATGAACGGTTGAATTTTACCAACCAACACAAAATGAAACCGATTCCTGTCTGTATTATCCCAAAAAAAATACATTGATTTTAGTTTTTTTTAACAGTACATTATTTATTTTTTAATACTTTTACATCACAAAACTTTCTATTAATTTAATCAAAAAACCACAAAATTATGATTAATGTATGTATTGCTGATAACTACCCAGTTGTACATTTTGGGATGAAAGCTTATTTTAAAGACCATAGCGAAATAAGTATTGTATCCAATGTAGGTAATTTTTTTATGATTCCGGATGCATTAAGAAACAAAGAAATTGACGTCTTAATTATGGATTTGGAACTTGACGGATTAAACAGTATTTATGAAGTTAAGTCAATCATTAAAAACTTCCCAAAAACTAAAGTTATCATCTTCAGCAGCTTGTCGGAACACATTTATGCACCAAATGCTATTAAAGCAGGTTGTGCAGGTTATGTTCACAAATCGTCAAAACTTGAAAATTTAGGAAATGTTATTGTGAAAGTTCACAACGGACAAATTATCTTAAATGAAGAGATCAAGAAAAACTTAGCATTAATTGCTAAACAAAACAAATCAGAACGTCTTTACAGAAAACTATCGAATCGAGAAATCGAAGTGTTACGTTTTCTTAGCGACGGAAAGAAAAACAACGAAATCGCCAAGATTTTAGGTCTTAACGAAAAAACCATTAGTACTTATAAGCTTCGTTTATTAACGAAATTAAATGTTACCAATTTGGTTGATTTGGTTAACAAAGCCAAAACTTTGGAAATCGTTTAAAAAATAAAATCCCGTTCAAAAGAGCGGGATTTTTTATTAATAATAAGTTGAGCGAATTCTACCAATTTTATTAGTTAGAACTACTTTTAACTTATTATAATCGTTTATAGCATTTTTTATTTCCTCCAATTCCTGCTCTTGAGTTTCAGGATTAAAAGTTTGCATTAAATCTACTATAAGCTTATTAATTAAATATTCACGCAGAGATATAATCGTCTCAGAAACATATTGTCCTATTGTTTGCTCTTTTTGTTTTACATAAATATGTTTGGTTTCCCAGTTATGCAAAACTTCTTTTTCATCCTGCATCAAAATATCTGTAACAACTTGAGAAAATTCAGGTGAAAGTTGCTGAAAATAATATTCCCGATTGAATTCCTCCTGATTGTATTTCTCAATTAAATCTTCATAAATTTCTTTGAACAAAGGATTTGCTAATTCAATTTCATCTTCTTGCAAACTAAGAAATATCCGTTGAAAAACTTTGTAATCTTTCTTTTCAACTACTTCTATGAGTTCGCCATCTTCATTTGCCTTTAAAATTACATCTTCAAATTGCTCTTCATGATTTCCATATAAAAGTAAAATTTCAATAATCTTCCTTTCTAATTCAAAAACCACATTTATTTTTTCCTGAGCAATTTGAGACTCGTTTTTAACAACTTCAAAAGCTTTTTGTTCCTGTTTAAATTGCTTATTGGCTTCGGAAATATCTTTTTGCACCAATTGTGCTAAAGTATTCAGCAAAACTTGCTCCGAAATATCCATAATCCTAGAACATTCCTGAATATAAACTTCACGCTTAATTCTATCCGGAATTTTAGAAATACTAACAACCATATCACGAATCAAATCGGCTTTTTTGATGGGATCATTTTTGGCTTCATCCATCAGCATAGACGCTTTAAACTGAATAAAGTCTTTGGCATTATTTTCTAAATACTGAATAACGTCTTCATAGGAATTTTTTCGAGCAAAACTATCCGGATCATCGCCATCGGGAAAAGTACAAACTTTGACATTCATTCCTTCTTCGAGAATTAAATCTATTCCTCGAATGGAAGCCCGCAATCCGGCAGCATCACCATCAAAAAGCACCGTAATATTTTTGGTCAAACGATTGATTAATCGGATTTGATCTGGTGTTAAAGCTGTTCCCGAAGAAGCTACAACATTTTCAATTCCGGCTTGATGCATTTGAATAACATCGGTATAGCCTTCAACTAAATAACAATTATTTTGTTTTGCAATGGATTGCTTGGCATGAAAAATCCCGTATAAAACTTTACTTTTATGATAAATATCGCTTTCAGGTGAGTTTAGGTATTTTGCCGCTTTTTTATCATTAGTTAAAATTCTTCCGCCGAAACCTAAAACTCTTCCTGATAAACTTTGTATAGGAAACATGACACGACCTTTAAAACGATCAAAATGTTTTCCGTCTTCACGAACAATAGTCAGACCAGTCTTTTCAAGATAGTCGAGTTGATAACCTTTGGACAACGCTTCTTTGGTAAATGCATCCCAAGTTTCGGGCGAATATCCTAAGCCAAATTTGGCAATGGTTTCGGTAGTAAAACCTCTTTCTTTAAAATAAGTAAGTCCGATTGCTTTTCCTTCTTCGGATTTCAATAGTGTTTCCTGAAAATAATTCCGGGCAAACTCAGAAACCAAATACATACTTTCACGTTCGTTGGCTTCTATTTTTTCGTCTTGAGAAACTTCGGTTTCTTCAATTTCAATATTATATTTTTTTGCCAAATACCGAATAGCTTCCGGATAAGTAAAATGCTCATGCTCCATCAAGAAAGTCACAGCACTTCCTCCTTTTCCGGTACTAAAATCTTTCCAAATTTGCTTCACAGGCGAAACCATAAAAGACGGTGTTCTTTCTTCAGAGAAAGGACTTAATCCTTTAAAATTGCTTCCGGCACGCTTGAGCTGAACAAAATCACCTATGACTTCTTCTACTCGAGCAGCATCAAAAACTTTATCTATGGTTTCGCGGGTTATCAAATTTTAGATTGATTAGATTATTAGACTTCTTAGATAGTTAAATTACTAAAAATATAGAAATTGAAAGACGGTAAATTTACACATTCCGAATTTATAATTTAAAATAAAAAAATAAAAAAAGATGCTTCATCACTGAAACATCTTTTTAAAGTATAAAACTAACCTAAACAACACTTCGACTGCGCTCAGTGTAACACTATATGAAATATTTTTTAGTTCCAATCAAATCGAACTCCAAGTGAAATATTATTTTGCTTAACTGCATTATTAGCAAACATTGGATTTAAGTCGTATTTAATATACAAACTAGTTTCCTTATAACCTGCATAAGCACTTACACCATAGATAAAATCGTTGACATTGAAATCACCTCTTTGTCGGATTTTATAATTAATATCATCTTCTTCATATTTTAAAATCTGTTTTGATTTTACCCTTAAACCTGCATAACCTCCAATTCCTAAACGAAAACTTCTATGCGTTTTAAAAATATCTTTCCCTTCGTCATTGGTTCTCTTTTTAGTGAAATCAAATTCCAAATGAAGCGGAACTGTAATAAATACATTTCTAAGACGCGAATCTTTTAAATTTTTATCAAACACTTCAAGGTGTGTTTCTTTTCCGTCGGGAACAAAAAATCGATTATCTGTAGGACGAAGGTTATTGTACATTACCGAAATACCATATTTAGCATGTAAAAGATTATTATTCTTCATAATACGTGTATTCCATGCTGCTCCCCATTCGTAAAAATGTGAACCCCAATATCTATAATCAGAATTAGCAACACTTCCATCAGTAACTAAGTTATTTACACCTGCGGCAAAAACAAACTGCGATGTTGTTCTTAACTCTGATCTGTTATTCATAATTGAATCTCTTTTCTTTTTATCTGTTTCCCAATTTCTCCATTGAACAGTAAATTTTCCTTTTTTAATACTTATTTCCGTGTCGTCAATCACTTCATATGTTGTTGGATATTTTTTCCCATTGATCACTAAAGTGTCAATTCTATATCTTATGTCAGCCAATTTCCCATTGGCTTTTTGTTGTACCAAATCTTTCAGTTCTTCTTCATATTGTGCTACTTTTGACGCAATATTATCGGCTCTTTTTTGCGCAAAGCTTTTCTTTTTTTCTTCCGCTTCTTTAGCTGAAATTTTGCCTTCTTCAAGTTCAACGTTAACACTTTCTACTTCTTTTTTCAATGCTTCTTTTTCTTGCCTAGTAACATTATCGATTTTTACCGATATGATTTTTACCTTTTCGTTAAATGTATCTTGTGCTGTCATTTTGCTTACAAAAAGACATAACACTGCTGCTAAGTAAATTGTAAAATTTCTCATGATAATTGATTTTTATGATTAATGATTGTTTATTCGTGGTTTCTGTTTGCTACAGCTTCTTTTACAGATTTATAATTTTTGTTTACTGTATTTAGAACTCTTTCTCTAAAAGACATATCCAATTCGGTATCAACTTCCGAAAGAAGACTTTTTGCATCCACTTTTATATCTGACTTGTTGATTTTTATATTGGTCTTTCTATCTTTTTCAACTGATGCTAAAAGTTCATCAACATCAACAATTGATGTTTTTTTGATTGCTTTTTCCTCTTGTTTTGGCGAAACAATTTCCTGATTAACAATTGCTTCTTGTTGATTTTGATTGACAATTACTGATTGATTAACATCCGTTTTTTGATTGATGATTGGTTTCGAATTCTGATTTCTTGATTTCGGATTTATGGTTCTCGCTTTTTCATTCGAAACTACAACTTCATTATTTTGTTTATTCTCAATGTTTGGAATTTGGAGTTTGGAATTTGGAGTTTCTTTAGTTTCGGTTTCAACAACCGTATTTTGAGTTTCAATTGTTGTTGTATTTTTTTGATTGAAATAAAACAAACCAAGTGTTACGAATACCAAAACGCTGGCAGCAATTCCAATATACTTGAAGGAGAAAAAAGAACGCTTTGTTTTTTTTTCTTCGGCAACGGTTAGCATGGCATCCAATCTATCCCAAGCCTGAGAAGAAGGTTGAATTTCTCTCGAATTCAATCTTTCTCTTATTTCTTTTTCAAAATTATTCGGTTCCATTTTAATTCCTTTTTAATATTATTTTTTTGGTCTCATTGAATTCGCTAATCAAATAATCCTTTATCGATTACTTTTTGATATGCTCATTTGATAATTTTTTAATTTGACAATATTCTCTTGAAGCATTTTGCGAGCATGAGATAATTGTGACTTTGATGTTCCTTCACTAATTCCAAGCATTTGAGCAATTTCCTGATGTTTATAGCCTTCGATACAATAGAGATTGAAAACCATTTTATATCCATCGGGTAAGTTATCTATCAAAAACTGAATATCTTCCACTGAAAATTGGCTTTCGATATTATTTGCCTTTTCTTCAATAAAGCTCTCGTCTTCCAAAAACTTCACTTTCTTTTGAACTCTGATGAATGAAATACTTTCATTAATCATTATTCGTCTGATCCAACCTTCAAAACTTCCTTCTTGTTTGAAATTTTTTAAATTGGTAAACACTTTCATAAAAGCCGTAATCATAATATCTTCTGCCTGATGAATATCTTTTATATATTGACGACAAACGCTTAACATTTTCGGAGCATATTTTGAATAAATCTGATGTTGTGCATGCCGATTATTTTCGACTGCCAATTCGATTAATTCTTTTTCTTCCTTATGTAAGCTTATTACTTTCATTGTTCAATGGCAAAATCAATTGCAATTTCAAAAGTCAATCTCAACTTCAAAAATCAATTTTAAAAATTTGACATTGAAATTGTCATTGCTTTTTGATATTGATTAAGACTTCTATTAGCATAGACGAGAATGGTTGAAAAATGGTTGTATGATAATTTGAAAATTATTTGATTTAATATTTAAAAAATGAAAAAAACCAATAAAACAAAGACTTCGCAAAGAAAAAAATATTTAAAAAAATTATTTTTTTCTATCAATAACATAATTAACCATAATAGTTAAGCTGTCTTTGTATGGAGAATTTGGAAAATCGTGAAGTAAAGAAAGTGCTTCCTGCTGGAATTGCACCATTTTTTGTTCGGCGTAAGTTAGTCCGTTTTTGTCTTTTACGAATTGGATAACTTCTCTAACGCGTTTTTTGTCTTTGTTGTGGTTTTTAATAGAATTGATACACCAGCTTTTTTCTTTGGACGAGCAATTATTCAATGCATAAATTAACGGTAAAGTCATTTTTTGCTCCTTAATATCAATTCCTGTTGGTTTTCCAATAGCATCATCAGTATAATCAAAAAGATCATCTTTGATTTGAAATGCCATTCCGATGAGTTCTCCAAAAAGTCGCATTTTTTCTACCAAAACGACATCTTCTGAAACTGATTTTGCCCCGAGTGCGCAACATGAAGCGATTAATGTTGCTGTTTTTTTACGGATAATTTCATAATAAACTTCTTCGACTATATCTAATCTTCGGGCTTTTTCTATTTGAAGTAATTCACCTTCGCTCATTTCACGAACAGCAACTGAAATAATTTGGAGTAAATCAAAATCACCGTTGTCAATGGAAAGCAACAGTCCTTTTGACAATAAATAATCACCAACTAAAACTGCGATTTTATTTTTCCATAAGGCATTAATGGAGAAAAATCCGCGACGACGATTGCTATCATCCACAACATCATCATGAACCAACGTTGCGGTATGAATTAATTCGATAACACTTGCGCCACGATAGGTTCGCTCGTTTACTTCGTTGTTATCCGAAAGCATTTTTGCTACGAGAAAAACAAACATCGGTCGCATTTGTTTCCCTTTTCGGTTGACGATGTAATAAGTGATTCTATTAAGTAATGCAACCTTGGAAGACATCGATTCGTAGAACTTTTTTTCGAAAAGTTCCATTTCTTGCTGTATCGGTTGTTTTATTTGAGAAGTGACATTCATTTATGAATGCAAAAATAAGTATTTTGCCTGAAGTAACCTTATTGTTATTATAAACTTAATGGTATTCTGAATTTGTATTTCTCGCAAAGATACAAAGGCACAAAGAAAATTATTTCAGATGTTGAATTTATACAATACAGAAACTCAATTAGCCCTGATTAAAGTGGAAATCCTTGCCTTTTTTGGCAAGATTGTAACGCAAAGCAGGAAAATGGCTAGCAAGAATGCGCAAGCGATTCGCTACTAATTATTTTGAAATTTATGATTTATTAGCTAATTGTCCGCAAGCAGCATCGATATCTTTTCCACGACTACGACGTACTTTGGCTACGATGTCATTTTGCTCTAACGCTTTGATATAATTATCAATGGCTTGGTCTGATGCTTGCTGAAATTCGCCATCATCGATTGGATTGTATTCGATTAAATTGACTTTGCACGGAACGTATTTGCAAAATTTTACCAACGCATCAATCGAAGCTTTATCGTCGTTAATTCCTTTCCAAACCACGTATTCATAGGTGACTTTGCTCTTGGTTTTTTTATACCAATATTGCAATGCTTCTCTTAATTCGGGCAACGGAAAGTTCTTGGTAAACGGCATGATTCGGTTTCGGGTTTCTTCGATGGCGGAATGCAACGAAACGGCCAATTTGAATTTTACCTCGTCGTCTGCCATTTTTTTAATCATTTTGGAAACTCCGGAAGTAGAAACCGTGATACGCTTTGGTGACATTCCCAATCCTTCATCGGAAGTTATCATGTCGATGGCTTTCATTACATTATTGTAATTCATCAACGGTTCACCCATTCCCATAAAAACGATATTGGACAACGGATGGTTGTAATACAAACGGCTTTCGCGGTCGATAGCAACAACTTGGTCGTAAATTTCTCCCGGTTCGAGGTTTCGCATTCGTTTTAATCGTGCTGTGGCACAAAAATTACAATCCAAACTGCAACCTACTTGACTGGAAACACAAGCTGTTGTTCGGGTTTCGGTTGGAATTAAAACACTTTCTACAATCAAACCATCGTGTAGACGAACAGCATTTTTGACAGTTCCATCTTCGCTGCGTTGCATTTGGTCCACCTTGATGTGATTGATAACGAAGTTATTTTCGAGCATGGCGCGAGTTTCTTTGGAAACATTGGTCATGTCTTCAAAACTATGCGACGCTTTACTCCAAAGCCATTCATAAACTTGATTACCGCGAAAAGCTTTGTCTCCATTGGCTACAAAAAAATCACGTAATTGTTGTTTTGTTAAACTGCGAATGTCTTTTTTCTCGATTTCCATGGCGCAAATTTAGGGTATTTTTGGTTATTTGTTAATTTGTATTTTTGTAAAAAATATAGTCATGCATTTCATTTCTGAAGAATTAGAAAATTACGTCACCAATCATTCGCAAACCGAACCTGAATTATTAGCAAAGCTAAATCGTGAAACTCATCAGAAAATTTTACAACCAAGGATGTTGAGCGGTCATTTTCAAGGCAGAGTTTTAAGTATGCTTTCTAAAATTATAAATCCAAAAAACATACTGGAAATTGGAACTTATACCGGTTATGCTGCTTTATGTTTGACAGAAGGTTTAGCAGAAAATGGTATTCTTGACACTATAGACAATAATGAAGAACTGTATGATTTTCAGCGGAAATATTTTGACCAATCGGAATGGAAAAATCAAATCGTTCAACATTTAGGTAATGCCTTGGAAATTATTCCAACATTAAATAAAAAATATGATTTGGTTTTTATCGATGCCGATAAAGAAAATTACATTAATTATTTCCAAATGATTGTTCCAATGATGAATCGAGGTGGAATCATTCTTTCGGATAATGTATTATGGTCAGGAAAAATTTTGGAAGAAGTAAAACCCAATGACAAATCAACCAAAGCATTGCTAGAATATAACAAAATAATTAACGAAGACGACCGCGTTGAAACCGTTTTATTACCAATTCGTGATGGTTTGACGGTTTCGAGAGTGAAATAAAAATTACGAATTACAAATTACGAATTTACTATATAACTTATAACAAACAAATCCCATTGTTGCACCAAAAACATATCCAGTTAGGATATCGGTTGGAAAATGCAATCCTAGGTAAATTCTACTATAAGCAAAAATCAACGGAAACAGAAACAACAAATAAGAATACTTGTAGTACTTTCTTAAAATCATAAAGGTAAAAACCGTAGAAGCCATTGAATTGGTTGCATGACCAGAGAAAAAGCTGAATGATTTACTGGTTTTTACAATGCGAAGCAGTCCTTTTATTTCTTCATCATTTATTGGACGAAGTCGCTCAAAACCATGTTTAAAAAGATTAACTGTTTGGTCACAAATCAAGATTAAAACTGCTGTGAATAAAATATAGTAACCAAATTTTTTCCACCCGATTTTTTTTTGAAGTAAATAAAAAATCAGCAAAAATAAAGGCGACCAATACAATTGTTTTGTAATAATCAACCACAAACTATCATAAGTTTCAGAACCTAAATTATTGAGATAAACTAATAATTGCTTGTCTAAACTGATGATTTTTTCGAGCATTATCGTTGGCGTTTAATAGGTCCGGTTACTTCTTCAATATCTTCTGCAATTTCATTTACAGGATTGATATCAGGAGTTGAAATTCCCGATTTTATGTCTTCAACTTCTTTAGTAAAAGTCGATGTCAACTCTCTCATCCCATCAGTAACACCATTAGCATCAGCACTTTTTTGTATTTCTGATTTAATTTCGTTGGTTGCATTCTTCAATTGTGCCATTCCTTTACCCAAAGTTCTAGCAATTCCTGGTAATTTATCAGAACCAAAAAGCATTAATGCTATAAAAATGATGAATATTAATTCTCCTCCGCCAATTCCAAACATATTTTTTAATCTTTTATCGAGTTGCAAAGTTACAAAGTCTTTTTAATCAAACTTTGATTTTAACTGTTCTTTTGGCCAAGTATTATTTGATACATCGATATCAGCAGTTTCTTGTTTTGGATCAACGGTTATTTTAGTAATTGCTTTTTGAGTAGCAAAAGTTCGAATCGCTTCTTTATCATTCATTCGCCAAATTTGTGCCGGAAAATGATGGTTCTCTTTTGCCCCGTCTTCAAAAGTCAACTCTACAATTATAGGCATAACCAAACCTCCGGGTTTATCAAAAGTTACCTGATAGAAATATTTTGGCGATTTTAGTTTTGCTTGCTCTTCTTTGGTAAATGTTTGTTGAATGTATTCATCTAATGCTTTACAATCTTTGATTTCAAACGGTTTGTTCATACTTGATTTGTAACTTTCGCTTCCATCGGCAATCATATAAACTGCCGGACCTTCAATTCGGTTTCTGCGACGACGTGTTTTAAGGAAATTTTCCACTTCTTTTGACGGTTCATTACTCACGAAGTATTTTTTCACTTCTTTGATTCCAATATCATTATAGTCTGTGGTATAAAACCAACCTCTCCAAAACCAGTCCAAGTCAAATGCTGATGCATCTTCCATTGTTCTAAAAAAATCTTCCGGAGTTGGATGTTTAAATTTCCATCGATTAGCATAGGTTTTGAAAGCATAATCAAATAATTCTCTTCCCATCACCGTTTCACGAAGAATATTCAAAGCGGTTGCCGGTTTCCCATAAGCATTATTCCCAAACTGACGAATGCTTTCGGAATTGGTCATAATAGGCTCTAATCCTTTTTGATCGCCACTCATGTAAGGAATAATATTCTTTGCCGGTCCACGATCAGCAGGGAAATTCGGATCCCATTCCATTAAAGCAACATATTCTAAAAATGAGTTCAGACCTTCGTCCATCCAAGTCCATTGACGCTCATCGGAATTGACAATCATCGGAAAATAATTGTGTCCTACTTCGTGAACAATTACACTAATCATTCCATTTTTCACTCTGTCTGAATATTTTCCGTCAGCATCAGGTCTTCCCCAATTCCAGCAAATCATCGGATATTCCATTCCTTGATCTTCGGCATTGATTGAAATTGCTTTTGGATAAGGATAATCAAAAGTATGAGCCGAATAACTTTTCAAAGTATGAGCTACAACTCTTGTTGAATATTGTTCCCAAAGCGGATTTCCTTCTTTTGGATACAACGAAATTGCCATAGTTGTTTTGTCTCCAAGTTTTACAGCCATAGCATCATAGATGAATTTTCGTGACGTTGAAATTCCAAAATCACGCACATTAGTTGCTTTGAACTTCCAAGTTTTTTTCTTTTCTGAAAATCCTTTTTCATTGGCTTCCGCCTCGGCTTGTGTAACTACAATTACAGGTTTATCAAATGTTTTTTGTGCCAATTCATATCGAGTCAATTGTGTTGGTGTGAAAACTTCGTTTCTGTTCAACAAATCACCTGTTGCTTCCAGAATATGATCGGCCGGAACGGTAATATTCACATCAAAATTCCCAAACGGTAATGTAAATTCTCCCGAACCCCAAAACTGCTGATTTTGCCAGCCTTCTACATCATTGTAAACAGCCATTCTCGGATAAAACTGTGCTAAAACATATAGTCGGTTTCCATCCGGAAATTGTTCATATCCCGAACGTCCGCCATCCAAACGATAATTGTTGATATTATACCACCATTTGATAGAAAATGAAATTTTTTCACCATGTTTTAACGGTTTTGGCAACTCGATACGCATCATCGTTTGATTGATAGTATATTCCATTGGCTTGCCATTGACATCTTTTACATATTCGATAGTAAAACCACCGTCAAATTTTTCTTCAAGATAGGTTCTAGAAAATCCTTTTGGCGACATGGCAGGATCAGTTATACTGTTCTGAACCAAAGGCGAAAGTGATTTTCGAGATTGTTGATTTTGATCCAACTGCATCCAAAGATAATCCAAACTTTCTTTGGCATTATTTGTATAAGTAACGGTTTCTTGCCCGAATAATTTTGCTTTTTTATCATCAAGTTCCAAATCGATTTTGTAATCGGCTTGTTGTTGATAATATTCCGGTCCAGGTGCTCCGGAAGCTGTACGATACATATTTGGCGTCGCCAACAAATCATACATTTGTTTGAATTTATCAGGATTTCGCTCTGATGATTTATCTTCTTTTTTAACTTCCTGAGCGACAATTACATTACTTGCAAATAAAACTATTGCAGTACAAAATGAAGTTATTCGAGTCATTTCTTTCTGTTTAAGGCTTCTAAAATAGGACAAAAGTTTTAAAGAACCGGAAAGTTGGATATTATTTTAACATTCCGCTAAAATTATCTTCGGTCAACAAAAGACTTTTTTTATCACCGTTATTATCAAATTGAATAATATTTTGTTGTTCAGGATAAACTTCCATCAAGACAGAATTTTCTATACTTAATGTACTTATTTTTCCCTGATCTTTAAGCTTGAAGTAACAAATCACCACATTATTTTCAAATTCTTTACTTAAAAAAATATAGTTTTTTGTTTGTCCGTTGATTTTCAATTTAAACTTTTCAGTTATATATTTTTGGAGTAATTGTTCATCGTCTTTGCTTTCTTTGTTTTCGCCAATGAACGTCTTTTTACCATATTTCTTTTCTAAAGCCAAATTTATATCATCAATAAAAAGACGAGTTGTAATTTGAAGTTCTTTTTTTTGCGGAACATATTTCATCTGAAACATTCCAACATAAAATTTATGTAATGCAAAAGACGACAACACAATTGCTATTAACAAGAACAAGCTACTTTTCTTCCACTTCATTTTCTTTTTCTTTTAAAAGAGTTTTATACTCTGTAGCTAATTTAGCAAAGGTAAACTCTAATTGTATCATATTTTTTGTTTCCAAAACCTTTCTCAACTCTTCGTTGTCAGAAATATAATAAACAAATCCTTTCACATAATTCTCAGGTATTTTAAGCTTCTCAACAAAAAAACTATTATCAAACTGATCTTCAATTCTCTTGATAGTCAATTCTTTTCTTTCAATTTCCAATTCTTTTCTAAGCATAGCTGTTCGTCCGGAAATTCCATTAATCAAACCGTCAAGAGGCATTCCTCCAAGGGGAATTAGCAATGGATAATACCAATGAAATTCTCCGGCAGTTCTCAATCGTCGTTCTGCAGGTGTATATTTTTTAGCCGGTTTGTCCAAAACTCCTAATGCAACAGCATTAATGTGAGGATAAGTTTTTATCTCGACTACTTCCAGCGGAATAACTTTGGCATAAACTACAACGGTCAAAAGTTTTTTCAGTATATCTTCCTTTGAAATTTCAATTGCTTTTACATCAATCGCCAATCCTTCAAAAGTAATCTTATCACCTATTTTAACAAACATCGAAAAGTCACCATTTTTCTCAGGAGTCACACTATTTTCAGAACGTCTATTAGTGACAACAATCGTCGTCAAATCAACATCCTGACAAATGACTTTTCCTTTCAAAAAATGAAGTTCATCATTTTGAGCAAAAATGGTAGTCGAGCATAAAATGAATAAAAAATACTGTATTTGTTTCATTCTTGTTTTTGTAATTCAAGGTAATCTATAGCCAATTTAGCAAATGTAAATTCGGCTTTCACTTTATTCTTAGATTTTAAACAGGCTTGTAACTCTATATTTTCAACCGCAAAATACAGAAATCCCATAACATTTTCATCAGAAATCTTCAATTTGGAAATAAAATAATTTTTTGAAAACCAATTCTCTATTTGCTTTAACAAAAGTTCTTTTGCTTCCACCAGTAATTCCTTTCGAAGCATTGCTGTTCTTCCTGACATCCAACTAAACAAAGGGTCCAATCCTGCTGAGGCACCGGTTGTCCCATCGGTATTCCCCTCAATATCGGCACCGGAAGCTGTTTTTAATCTTCTTTCGGCTGGTGAATAATTTTTGGCAGGTTTTTGTATAATTCCCAATGAATAGGCATTGATATGATTATACTTAACAATAATTAATTCATCCAATTTATTTATATGTGGCTTCAAATGTACCAGAAGTAAATCTTTTTCAAAATCTTCTTTATTGATTACAATTTTTTCAGCTTCAATCTGCATGGAAGAAAACATAAGTGTATCGCCAATTGCAACACTGATTTCAAAAAAACCACCGTCTGTAGTAGAAACTACTTTATCGGTTTGTATGTTAATCACATATACATCATTTAAATATTTCACCGAAGAAAATACTTTGCCTTTCAAAATTTTATAAGACGAATTTTGTCCTAAAGATATTTGGCACAGCAAAATAAAAATTGACGATAAAAATACTTTTCGCTCCATTTTAAAGATATTGAGTAAAAGTATCTGACATATATCCTAAATAAATACTAACAGCTTGGTAATTTTATGTTAAATAATTTCTCAAAAGCATTACTTTTGAAAAAATGAATCATCTATGAAAAAACTCATTATCGCCAGTACATCAACATTACACGGAGGTTCTTATTTGGACTATATTTTACCTGTTTTAGAAAATCATTTCCAAGATTGTAAAACTATTTTATTCATTCCTTATGCTCGTCCCGGCGGAATAACTCATAATGAATACACTCAAAAAGTAGCTGAAACTTTTACCAAAATCAATAAAAAAGTAGTTGGTCTTCATGAATTTAAAAATCCTACTGAAGCCGTTGAGCAAGCCGAAGGGATTTTTACCGGTGGCGGAAATACTTTTTTATTGGTTACTCAACTGTATCAAAACAATGTAATGGATATATTGAGAAATGCTATTGAAAACGGAACACCCTACCTTGGTTCGAGCGCCGGAAGCAATATCACCGGAATTTCAATGCAAACTACGAACGATATGCCGATTATTTATCCTCCAAGTTTCAAAACTCTTGGTGTCATTCCGTTTAACTTAAATCCACATTATCTTGATCCTGATTTGCAAAGTAAACACATGGGTGAAACACGTGAAACCCGAATTAAAGAGTTTCATGCTTTTAATAACATTCCTGTTTTAGGTCTTCGTGAAGGAAGTTGGCTTGAAGTCAATGACAAAACTATCGTTTTAAAAGGTGATTTAACCGCCAGAGTTTTTAGACAGAATCAACTACCGGAAGAAATTTCTCCTGAAACTGATTTATCTTTTTTAGGAAGTTAAAAATCTCCTCTTCTTAAACCTTTTTACGATTATTGTTCCTTCTAAACCAAATTATCTGTTCTATATATCCTATTATTTGATTTGATATTCTTGCGAGTTACTACTCCTGTATTGTACATATTACCTATCTTAATATGCACCTAGAGATACTACAACCATGCTATAAGCATACTATATCCATACTATAAATGTACATTACATTGCCTTTAGATTGTCTTTAACGGAATAATTATTTCTCTTTAAATTACAAAAAAATCATTTTTTTACGCTATTTAAATCCTTGTTTTATAGTGATTTACTTTTTA